>ERZ501024.27-NODE-27-length-96402-cov-88.022191_pt1 | contig 96402 bp, 81 predicted proteins | sample MGYA00248893_ERZ501024 | MGnify/ENA primary metagenome ERZ501024 (study PRJEB25958, sample SAMN03398501) | human skin metagenome | study: EMG produced TPA metagenomics assembly of the Human Skin Microbiome Metagenome (human skin metagenome) data set. | reverse complement strand
GTAAAGCGGCAGAACTTGCGACGACGGTAAAAACGTGCCATTGATGTTCTCCTTATTCAGCTTCTTGAGCAACTTGCTGTGCTTCTTCGCGTTGAGCTTTACGCGCACGCTTTTCTTCAGCACTCTTAGCAAGCAATGACTCTTCAGTGATTGCGTGTTCACGACGGATGATAAGGTTACGAATGATCGCGTCGTTATAACGGAATAATTCTTCTAACTCATCAAGCGTAGTTTGACCACATTCAACATTCATAAGAATGTAGTGCGCTTTGTGAATTTTGTTAATTGGGTAAGCCAATTGACGACGGCCCCAATCTTCTAAACGGTGAATTTGACCTTCAGCTTCTTTGATCTGAGAGATATAGCGTTCAACCATACCTACAACTTGATCGCTTTGGTCTGGGTGTACCAAAAGTACGATTTCGTAATGACGCATTGTCAGCTCCTTACGGTTTAAACAGCCCCTAATAAAAAAATTAGAAGCAAGGAGTCATAACTTAATAAGTTATGTCGCAAAATTTGCGAAGGCTGAATTATAGGTAAAAGTTCGACTAAAAACAAATCTTTTGATCAGAAAAGTAAAACTTCTTTACTATAAAGAGGAAATCCTCTCTTGTTTAAAAGAGAGGAAGATTTGGAGCAGGGGATTGATAGGTAAAGCTAAAGCTCAAACTTAACAGGGTAATTAATATGACCGAGTACAGGAAAAAACGTTTAGCCCACAATTGATCATTTTCGGCTTTAAATCCAATAACTGATAAATATAACCAATATGCAGTCAAAGCATTAAAGGTAATTAAAAAGAATACATTGGTATAGCCAAAACAATATAACCCATTCAAAACAGCTGCAAATAATAGGATATAGATTACACATTCAATTTTCGTACGATAAATAGAACGTGCTACAGGCAAAATTGGAATTCCCGCATTTTTGTAATCATCAAAACGATAAATTGCAATTGCCCAAGAGTGAGGCATTTGCCATAAAGCGTATGCTAAAAACAAAAGCAAGGCTGCCACATCAAATTGATGAGTTACTGCTGTATAACCAATAACAGGAGGGCTCGCTCCGGAGATACTACCAATGACGGTTTGATGGATTGAAGTACGTTTGGTCCACAAGCTATAAAAACCGACATAGACAATAAAACCAATCATTGCAAACAAAAATGCATAACCATTTACACCGAACCACAAAATGCTAAAACCAATTACTCCAAGCACTAATGCATATATCAGCGCAACAGTAGGAGAGATTGTTTTTTTAACAAGTGCACGGTTTTGAGTGCGCTGCATCTTTGTATCAATATCTTGATCTATAACATTATTAACCACACAACCTGAAGCCACAACTAAAGTTGTTCCAAGTAGGGTGAGGAGTAATAATAAGATGTCTATAGAGCCTTGGGCGGCTAAGAAAAAGCCGCCCAAGGTGGTAATGAAATTACCGAAGAGAATTCCTGGTTTAGTCAGGAATAGATATTTTCTCAACATGACAATCAGTTTAGATCATCATATTGTAGTGAAGGTAATTCATAATCCACACAGAACCGATTAAAAGTACGGCGATACATAGGATTGTGTAGATGAATGCAATCATATTCCAACGTTGTTCAGATGATGTATTCATGTGTAGGAAGTACACAAGTTGTACAAGAACCTGAGCAACCGCAGTGATTGCAATCACTGTAACTAAAAGACCACGACTGAAACCACCCGCCATCACCATCCCGAAAGGGATGATGGTGAGGATAACAGAAAGGATAAATCCAACAGTGTATTGCTTAAAGTTACCGTGTGACGCACCAGCAGCATTATGCTCATGACTACTCATTAGAGAACTCCCAGTAAGTAAACGACGCTGAATACACAGATCCAAACGATGTCAAGGAAGTGCCAGAACAAGCTTAAGCAAGCAAGACGACGTGTATTCGGTAAAGTCAAACCTTTAGTTTTGATTTGATACATTAATACAAGCATCCACACTAAACCAGAAGTTACGTGGATACCGTGCGTACCAACCAAAGTAAAGAACGATGATAAGAATGCACTGTGAGTTGGACCGTGGCCTTCATGTACAAGGTGATGGAATTCATAGACTTCCATTCCAATGAACGATGCACCAAAAAGGAATGTAATAAATAACCAAGTGATAACTTGATTTACATTCTTTTTATAAGATGCAAGTACAGCAAAACCAAAGGTTACCGATGAAATCAATAAGGCAAATGTTTCAGTTAACACGAAGCCTAATGAGTCATGGAATAGGTCATATGCGCTTGGAGTGCCTGCTGGAACATGACTGCTTAATACAGCGAACGCAATGAAGAGTGATCCGAAAAGAATCAAGTCACTCATCAAGTATGTCCAGAAACCAAAAACCGTTAAGTCGGTATCATCATGTTCATGATGACCGTCATGGCCGTGGTTGTCGTGATGAAGTACTTCAGCCATTTCCTTAGTCCTTCTTCAAGTGTTTTTCAAGTAAAGCATAGCGTTCGTTTTCAATACGCTCAACTTCAGCAGCAGGAACGTAGTAGTCAACATTCTTAGTGAATGAGCTTACGATCAAGCTAACAACAGCTGCAACGAATGAAACAACAACGAGCCACCAAATATGCCAGATGAGTGCAAAGCCAAGAAGAGTAATGAACATTGCAATGACAAAACCAGCAGCACGATCAGTCGGCATGTGGATGTCTTCATATTTAGTGTTACGTGCGTATGCTACACCATTTTCTTTGTCAGTCCAGAAACGGTCGATACCGCTTGCATCTGGTTCATGCGCAAAGTTATAGAACGGAGCAGGGGAAGAGGTCGCCCATTCAAGCGTACGAGCATCCCATGGATCGCCAGTAAGGTCCATGTTGTCTTTACGTTGTAAGAAACCAACGATGATTTGCATTAAGAAACATGCAATACCAATCGCAACAAGAACAGCACCAAATAATGCAATCGCAAGGTACGGATCCCATTCAGGGTTGTCATATGTATTCAAACGACGAGTCATACCCATGAAACCAAGGATATAAAGTGGCATGAATGCAAAATAGAAACCGAAGAACCAGAACCAGAACGCAGCTTTACCCCATGCTTCGTTGAGCTTCCAACCAAACATTTTTGGCCAGTAGTAAATGATGCCGGCAAACATACCAAACACCACACCACCAATAATTACGTTATGGAAGTGAGCGATCAAGAATAATGAGTTGTGTACCAAGAAGTCCGCAGGTGGAACAGCCATAAGTACACCAGTTAAACCACCGATACCGAATGTTACAAGGAAGCCAAGCGTCCATAACATTGGAGTAGTAAAGGTGATGCGACCTTTATACATAGTGAATAACCAAGAGAAGATTTTCACACCAGTAGGAATCGCAATAACCATGGTCATGATACCGAAGAACGCGTTAACGTTCGCACCAGCACCCATAGTGAAGAAGTGGTGAAGCCATACAACAAACGCAAGAACAGTAATCGCGATAGTTGCATACACCATAGACTTGTAACCGAACAACGCTTTACGAGAGAAGGTTGCAACGATTTCTGAGTATAGACCAAATGCTGGTAATACCAAGATATATACTTCAGGGTGACCCCATGTCCAGATCAAATTCACATAAAGCATTGGGCTACCGCCAAGCTCATTTGTGAAGAAATGGAAGCCGAAGTAACGGTCTAGAGTAAGCATTGCAAGTGTACCTGTTAATACAGGGAATGATGCAATGATTAATACAGCCGTACAAAGTGAAGTCCACGTGAAAATAGGCATGTCCATTAATTTCATGCCAGGTGCACGCATTTTGATGATAGTAACGAAGAAGTTAACACCAGATAAAAGCGTACCTAGACCAGAAACCTGAAGTGCCCAGATATAGTAGTCAACACCTACACCAGGAGAATATTGAATGCCAGATAGAGGAGGGTAAGCCATCCAACCAGTCGCAGCAAATTCACCTAACACAAGTGAAAGCATCATCAAACCAGCAGCACCAGCGAATAACCAGAAGCTTAAAGAGTTCAATAATGGGAAAGCAACGTCGCGAGCACCAATCTGTAAAGGTACAGAGATGTTCATCATACCTACAACGAGACCCATTGCTACGAAGAAGATCATGATTACACCGTGTGCGGTGAAGATCTGGTCATAGTGGTCAGGATGTAGATAACCTTCGCCGCCGCCTTTAGCGAGGAAAAGTTGTAAACGCATCATGATCGCATCGGCGAAACCACGCAGAAGCATGACAACAGATACGATGATATACATGATACCAATCTTTTTATGGTCTACCGTAATAAACCACTCGTTCCACAAATATCCCCATTTTTTGAAATAGGTGATACCGCCAAGCACTGCAATTGCACCAATTGCCATAAGGACCATGGTGACAAGTACGATTGGCTCTGTCGGGATAGAGTCCCAACCCAGTTTACCAAAAATCATATCCATGTCTTATTCCCCTTGAGCAGCGTGTTCAGCTGCAGCATGAGTGTCAGCTGTTGCGTGTTCAGCAGAGTGGTCAACACCATGATAGTTACTCATATAGTGGTTGATAATTGTTTCAAACAATTTAGGCTCAACAGTAGAGTAATAAGTCACAGGGTGTGGCTTAGTCGGGAACGGTTTCATAGCTTCAGCTTCAGCAACTGCTTTTTCATCACCAGCAGCTTTAGCACGATTTACTAAATGCTCGATCTGATGCTTAGAACGGTTACCATCACGTAAGGTTGCCAATTCAGCTTGGTCAAGCGTAGTTTTTTGAACTGCTTCTGGGTTAATGGTTGAACCATTACCTGCTTTAACCGCTGCTACCCATTCGTTGAATTGTTGCTCTGTAACACTATGCGCCTTGAAACGCATTTGAGAGAAACCGTAACCTGAGTAGTTAGAAGAGAAACCACGATATACACCAGTTTCATTTGCTAACAAATGAAGGTGAGTTTGCATACCTGCCATTGCATAAATCTGGCCGCCTAACTGTGGAATGAAGAATGAGTTCATTGTAAAGTTAGAAGTGATTTTAAAGCTTAACGGAGTTTTTTCAGGGAAACGTACTTCGTTAACTGTTGCAATGTTTTGTTCAGGATAAATAAAGATCCACTTAAACTGTTCAGCAATAACTTGAATAGTTAAAGGTGCTTTATCTGATTCTAAAGGACGGTATGGGTCATACTTGTGGGAACCCCACCAAGTTAACCAAGCTAAAATACCAATAATAATGACAGGGATACCCCATACTACAACTTCAATTGCAGTTGAGTGTGCCCATGTAGGTTTATAGTCTGCATCTTTATTTGACGCGCGATATTTCCAACCAAACCATAATGCCATGATGATTGAAGGAATCACCACAAGTAACATTAAATAGATCGCAGTCATCATAAGGTCACTTTGACCTTGACCAACTGGACCTTTAGAGTTTAGAAGTACCATATCACCACCACACCCAGTCAAAAGTGCGGCAAGCGTTGATAAAGACAATACAGCTAAAATCGTTTGTCTCATTTTACAACCTCGGTGAAGAGTCCCATTCCCTAATTAAATATGGGATAGCGATTAAAGTGTCGCATGATTGAGAACGCTAATCCTTAAATTTAGACTTCTCAATTATATGACACCGCTACGTTGTAGGGCATTATGCCTCATATCGACAAACTAAGCTATACATAAAGTAGGCTGAAATAATTGTTTTAAAACCCGATTTTTTTTGTAGGGTATCTAATTTCAATAGAGCTTTTATTTAAATATCAACTCACTATAGAAAAAAGGAGGCAGGGTGCCTCCTCTTTTTTTAGACATTAAATGAATGAGTCATTCACTATCATTTGATCACTTTTGTTCTTGCAATTTTGTCATGTAAAGCTTGTCGCTTTTGTCCTAATGCAAAAGCATAGTCAATAATTGTACTGATCGGCATAAACAGTAAGTTTAATATGATAAAAACAATACTTCTTAATAAGAAGATGCGAGTTAAATTAACCTTGCTATTGTCCTCAGCATCTACAATTTTAATTCCAACGATTTTCTTACCTATACTCTGACCAAACTTTGTTAAAAGAACGGCTTGAATTGCAAGCATAATTACGACGTAAAGAAGCATTGAATGCCAAGCTTCTATTGGAATTAAAGTAAAAAGTTGTTGTTGCAATTCTGCAGCTTTAGTCGATGCGACTTCGGCAGATTGCATCTGTTTTTGCAGCTCGAATAATTGCTTATATTGAGCTTCATTAAAGAAAAAAGAAGGAATTGCAGCGATTGGTAACCAAAGCAATAAATCAATAATTTTTGCTAAAGCCCGAGCCGGAATAGACGCAAGTTCATGAACTTTAGGTTCTACACGAATTTGACGAATAGTTTCATTAGTTGATGTATTCGTGTTTATTGTAGGTACAGAATAACCGATAGGTTGATATACAAGTTTACCTTGGGTTAATTCTCCTAAAGCTTTCCATTCTGTCATGCCTTCATGCCAAGCTAAATCAGTTAACAAAATTTGTTGGCTAGCCAACATTTGATTTACTTGTTCTAAAGTATAAGGCCCAGCTTGTTGATTATTACGTGCCAAGTAAATTTGCATAAATAAAAATTCTCTATTCTAAAGATGAAAAAAGACCCACGGATGGGCCTTTTTTTATAACATATTAGATTTGCTTGATTTTTTCTTCAGCAAGGAAGAACCATGTATCTAAAACTGAGTCTGGGTTAAGAGAGACAGATTCGATACCTTGTTCCATTAACCATTTTGCAAGATCTGGATGGTCTGAAGGACCCTGACCACAGATACCTACATATTTACCTGCTTTACGGCAGGCATGGATTGCCATTGAAAGAAGAGCTTTAACAGCTGCATCACGTTCATCAAATAAGTGTGAAACAATACCTGAGTCACGGTCAAGGCCTAACGTTAACTGAGTTAAGTCATTAGAACCAATAGAGAAACCATCGAAGTGCTCTAAGAATTGTTCAGCTAACAAGGCATTAGTTGGTAATTCACACATCATGATTACTTTTAAGCCGTTCTCACCACGTTTTAAGCCATTTTGTGCAAGTAATTCAATAACACGTTTCGCTTCAGATACTGTGCGTACAAAAGGAATCATGATTTGAATATTGGTTAGACCCATTTCATCACGAACTTTCTTCAGTGCGCGACATTCTAATTCGAAACAATCACGGAAATTATCAGATACATAACGGCTTGCACCACGGAAACCGAGCATTGGGTTTTCTTCTTCAGGCTCGTATAACTTACCACCAATTAAGTTTGCGTATTCGTTTGACTTGAAGTCAGACATACGAACGATAACTGGCTTGTCACCAAATGCAGCAGCAAGAGTCGCAATACCTTCAACCAATTTTTCAACATAGAAATCTACAGGTGAAGCATAACCCGCTGTACGAGTTAAAACCGCAGCACGAGTTTCACGAGGTAGGCTATCAATGTTGAGTAGGGCTTTAGGGTGCACACCGATCATACGGTTAATGATGAACTCAAGACGAGCAAGGCCAATACCTTCATTTGGAATTTGAGCAAAGTCAAATGCACGGTCAGGGTTACCTACGTTCATCATAATTTTGAACGAAAGCTTAGGCATAGATTCGATTGAGTTGCGTTGAACTTCAAAATCTAAAGCACCTTCGTAAATGAAACCTGTATCACCTTCAGCACAAGAAACAGTTACTTCCTGGCCATCAGTTAATACTTCTGTTGCGTTCCCACAACCAACAATCGCTGGTACACCAAGTTCACGTGCAATAATTGCTGCGTGACATGTACGACCACCACGGTTAGTGATAATTGCAGCAGCACGTTTCATTACCGGTTCCCAGTCAGGATCGGTCATATCTGATACAAGAACGTCGCCTTCTTGAACTTTGTCCATTTCTTTAATTGAATTAACAATACGGACTTTACCAGAACCAATACGTTGACCAATTGAACGACCTTCACAAAGAACAGTACCTCTTTGTTTGAGAAGGTAGCGTTCCATAGTGCCTACATTTTGGCGGCTTTTTACAGTTTCAGGACGGGCTTGAACAATATAAATTTGACCGTCATCACCGTCTTTTGCCCATTCGATATCCATTGGAGCACCGTAATGCTGCTCAATGATAAGCGCTTGTTTAGCTAACTCTTGTAACTCATGGTCATTTAAAGCGAATTGTTGACGGTCTTGTTTTTCAACATCAACAACAACAACAGATTTACCCGCAGAACCTTCTTCACCATAAATCATTTTTTGGTGTTTAGAGCCAAGGTTACGACGTAAAACAGAATGTCTTCCTGCATTTAATAATGGTTTAGATAGGTAAAACTCATCTGGGTTAACGGCACCTTGTACAACCATTTCACCTAAACCGTAAGATGCAGTGATAAATACAACATCACGGAAACCAGATTCTGTATCAAGTGTAAACATTACACCCGCAGCGCCAGTTTCAGAACGAACCATACGCTGAACACCCGCAGAAAGTGCAACGATGTCATGATCAAAACCCTGGTGCACACGGTAAGAAATTGCACGGTCATTATATAAAGAAGCAAACACTTCTTTAATCGCAATAAGTACGTTATCAATACCGCGAATATTCAAGAAAGTTTCTTGCTGACCCGCGAAAGAAGCATCTGGTAAATCTTCAGCAGTTGCAGATGAACGAACGGCAACCGCGATGTCAGGGTTGCCGTTAGAAAGTGCTGTAAAAGCGGCGCGAATTTCTTGTTCTAAGGTTGCAGTGAGTGGAGTCTCTACAATCCATTGACGAATTTTTGCACCTGTTTCTGCAAGAGCATTTACATCATCGACGTTGAGTTGAGCAAGTTCTGCTTGAATTCGAGCGTTAAGACCACTTTGGTCTAAGAACTCACGATAGGCAGCAGCAGTAGTTGCAAAGCCACCAGGTACCGATACACCAGCATTTGATAAATGGCTGATCATTTCACCCAAAGATGAGTTTTTCCCACCTACGAGTTCGACATCGTGTTTCCCTAATTTTTCTAGACCGATTACGCGCGCTTCCAAAGTTTTCACTCCACTTTTGCAGTATTAATGTCTATCTTGGCATGAAATTATAAAAATAAAGTGCTTAGTTGAGAATTATACTAAGCGACAGTCATGTAAGATCAGTTTACTATAAAGATTATATAGCACTAAGACAAATGTTTAAGGAGAATTTTAATGTCAGAAAGTAAACAATTTAAGCGGAGTGTTTTTTTTATTTCTGATGGAACTGCAATTACTGCCGAGACTCTTGGACATTCGTTATTAGCACAATTTCCCAATGTAGATTTTGATATTCACATCATGCCGTATATTACAACTGAAGAGGCGGCAATGGATGTGGTGGTTGAGATTAATCGATGCCAAACCAAAGACGGTTGCCTACCTTTAGTATTTGATACTTTAGTCGATCCGCATGTGCGGGAGATTATTAATACGGCTAAAGCAGTTAATCTTGATGTCTTTGAAGGCTTAATTAGTAAACTTGAGCAAGAGCTTGGGACACCACCAACAACATTGGTCGGGCAGACCCACGCGGTAACCGATTCTGAATATTATAAAGCCCGTATTGATGCTGTTCATTTTGCGCTTGATAATGATGATGGAGCACGTACTCGTCATTATGACAAAGCCGATTTAATATTAATTGGAGTTTCCCGTTCGGGTAAAACACCGACTTCTATTTACTTATCTCTTCAATTCGGTATTCGTGTTGCAAACTATCCATTAACTGAAGAAGATTTAGATGATAACCGGTTACCAGCAGTATTAAGAGCTCATCGTAGTAAGTTATTTGGTTTGATGATTGATGCTGAGCGTTTGGTCGCAATTCGTAGTGAACGTAAAGCGAATAGCCGTTATGCAAGTTTTAGCCAATGCCAAATGGAGCTAAGAGCAATTGAAGGGATTTATATTTCAGAAGGCATTAAATATTTAAACGTGACCGAAATGTCGATTGAAGAGATTTCAACACGTATTTTACAAATGACGGGATTAAAACGTCGTATTGGTTAATTTAATCAAATGCTTATTTTGACCATTCAATTTTTGTATATTAGTTATAGATAAGTTGAATGGTTTTTTTATACATATATCTTAGTGAAAAATAAAAGTTTTAAATATAAAACAAAATGTTATTAAAAGGTTCTTATTGGTTATAAACCCGTGGATATTTTGAAACTCATTTGTAAATTTAAATAACTCTATTGAAAAGAAGTGTATATTTTTTATTGTGTTAAAAAATAGTAATTATTTAATTTTTCTAAATATTTTAGAAAATCATCCATAAAAAATCCATAATTTATAAAATGTTAAATGGTTCACACTTTTTTGGTGTTGTGTGATTAGTTTTTTATTTTAATTATACTTTCCCACCTCGATATGGGACTATCTGATTATCAAAATGCTAAAAAAATGTGTTTTTTCATTGGTATATATCTTGCCACTTAATTTATATGCCGCTCAAGTGGATGAATTGCGAGAGCAAGCTATTCATACTTACAAAACTGGACAAACTCAACAAGCAATATTGAAATTAGATCAATTGCTAAATAAATACCCACATGACCAAAAATTGCTAGCTGATTATTTAGTTGTAATGTCAAGTGAAAAAAAAGATCTACTGACTTTTTCTCAGCATTTAGCAAATATTAATTATGTGACTTTTCCAGAATATGGCCAATTACCATTAATACGTAATTTGCGTGATTTTAAACACTTTAAAGATGCAATTGAGTGGTCGAACAAATTTAATATTCACAAGACATCTGATGGGCAGATTTTATTAGCAGTTTTATATGCTGAAGCTCAAGATCCTGTAAATGCTAAGGTACATTTAACAAGTATTAAGAATAAAAATCTTACAGCTGAGCAATTTGTTCAAATTGCTTATGCATATCGACTCATTAATTCACCAGTAGATGCTTTATCTGTAATTGAGCAAGCTTATCAACAGCAACCAAACTCTTTTGCGGTTTTACAAGAATATAGTTATGACTTAGCGGCTGTAGGTTCCTATAAAAAAGCTCAGCAGTTATTGCTTGCCAGCGATAAAAATGCACAAACAGAAGCGCTACAGCACTGGTTAAAAGTCAGTGAGTTTTCTCAACGTGTAAATAATGCAATTACTCGCTATAAATATCTCAATCGAGAAGGGATGTCGGATAGTGAAGGCTTTGCTGAGCTTGATGCTGTATTGAAACAAGGTGAGCAAATACAGCCTTTGATTCAACCGTCAGACTCCAATTATTTAAGATTTCATTATGACTATTTATATGCTTTGGACTTTCGTGGGCGTAGCCGTACGGTATTAGATGAATTTACTAAATTAAATGTACCGTTAGAAAAGCTACCGGCTTATGTACGTCATGCGATTGCGGATAGTTATTTAGCAGAAAGACAACCGCAGCAGGCTGAACTCGCTTTTAAAACCTTACTTACCGAAAAAAACTATTCAGATATGACGGTATATACGGGGCTTTATTATTCTTATATTGAACAAGAAAAATATAAACAAGCTGAGCAACTTTTGAATGATGTTGATCGGTTGATCCCTACGTATAAATACAGTCAAGCCAAAGGGGTGGATAAATCAAGTCATCCTGATCGTGATGATTATATCGCTTTACAAGGCATGCATTTAGCTTATGCAAATCATTTGGATAAATCAGAAAAGCATTTTCAGAAACAAGTAGATCTTGCACCTGCTAATCAAGGTTTAATTAATAACCTTGCTCGTGTTGAGCGCTGGAGAGATAAGCCATTACAGGCGAAGCAAACAATTGATCGTTTAAATGGCTTAACGCCAGTTGCTAAAGATACGCGTATTAACCAAATGCAAAATGCCCAGGCTTTAGGGAATATTCCTGAGTGGCGCAAAAGCACAGAAAGTCTTTTGCAATATTATCCTGAAGATAGTGGCGTAGTTAAAAGTCGAAAAGAATTAGATGATCGTGATAGAGCAACCATCTCTCATTCAACAACTTGGGGCCAAAGTAAAGCAGAGAAGAGTGATTCTGTGAGTGGGCAAAATGGTTTGAAAGACCGCGAAATAGAAACGCGTATTAATAGCCCTTGGATTAAAGATAATTATCGCCTATTTGCTTGGCATCAAGATCGTTACGGAGAATACCGTTTTGGTGATGTGCATGATCAACGTTATGGTGTCGGTGCTGAGTGGCAAGAAAACCGTAAGGCATTGTCGGCAATTTTGTCGCAAAGTACTGATGGTGGACAAGCAGGTGTTCGTCTTGATTGGTCACAATGGCTAAACGACCACTGGCAATATCAATTGCAATATGACAGTCAGGCTAATATTCCATTACAAGCAATTGATGCGGGTGAGGATGGACAAGCTTACCGCGCCGCTTTGACATGGCAAAAAGATGAGTCACGCCAAATTGGGGCAAGTTATGGCTTAACCGATATAAGCGACGGTAATAAACAACAAGAATTTTCGACCTTTTGGCGTGAGCGATTATTTGATGCGCCTCATCATATTACCTATGGAACGGTACGTGGATTTTATGGCAGCAATAGCCAAGATGAGACCGCTTACTTTAGCCCAAGTAATCATTACAGTGCTGAGTTGAATTTAAGTCATGACTGGGTCACTTGGCGAGAATACGAACGCTCATTTAAACAGCATTTTGAAGCTGGAGTCGGGCTTTATAAACAAGCAGATTACTCAGCTCGACCAACATATTCTTTGCAATATCAACATCAATGGCAGCTCTCACGGACTTGGCAACTTAATTATGGAGTTGGTTGGCAATACCATCCATACGATGGCCATGATGAACAACATACCTACGGTATTTTTGGATTTGAAGGGCGTTTTTAATGAATAATATGAAGTCAAAGATGTTGAGCTGTGTGTTTGCTTCAACATTATTACCCGTACAATTGTCCTATGCCCACATTGAAACTGAATTACCAAAAAATCATACGGTTTCTTTAACTTTTCATGATGTACGAGATGACGTGTTAAAGGAAGGTGATCGTGATATTTATGCGATTCAGACCAATAATCTGGCACAGTTTCTCGATTGGCTTAGCCAGTCGGACTGGAAACCGATTCGTCTAAAAGACATTGAAGAGGCACGTAAGCAAGGTAAAGAATTACCTCATAACTCTATTCTACTGACCTTTGATGATGGTGCTTTAAGTAGCTATAGCCGAGTATTTCCTTTACTGAAGCAATATAAAATTCCAGCAGTTTTTGCTCTTCCAACAAGTTGGTTAAATGGTAATACAAAAGCGGGTTATGAAGCCTATGGTCAAGGTAACTTGGTGAACTGGGCTCAAGTTCGTGAAATGCAAGCATCTGGGTTAGCCGAGTTTGCAAGCCATAGCGATGATTTACATCATGGGGTATTAGCCAATCCTCAAGGCAATGAGCAACCTGCTGCGACTTCTTATTCTTATTTAAAATCGCAATCACGTTATGAAACCGATGCGGAATATCAACAACGTATTTTGCAGGATTTAAAAAAATCTTATGCAGTTTTGAAAAAAGAAGTAGGGGTTAATCCTAAAGCAATTATTTGGCCTTATGGCGCCGTGAATGAGCAGTTAGAGAAGCTGGCACAACAGGCTGGTTTTCAGTTCTCATTCAGTTTAGGACGTGATGGTATGAATCGCGTGAGTGACTCAACTTTTAAGCGTAGCTTAGTCATTGATAACCCTACAGCCGAACAACTGACAGAAGGCATGTTAAATATTCTGAATTTCGAAGAGTCAGATTTATTTAAGCAATCGCGTCATTTTGTGAGTATGGATTTAAAGCACTTAGCAGCGCAACAAAACTCTCAGACTGATGAAAAATTAGGGCAGTTGTTATCAAAACTGTATAGCTTAAAAAACAATGCTTTAATCTTAAAGCCTTTAGAAGACAAAGATGGAGATGGGCAATATGATGTTGCCTATTTCCCTACAGATAAAATGTCTGTTCAACAAGATATTTTAAACCGTAGTTTATGGCAGGCTCAAACTCGCGCAGGTCAATCTGTAATATTAGAATTACCTGCTTATCCGCGAAAAGATAGACCATTTTTAACTATAGATTTGGCTAAAGATATTGCGCGTTTTAACAGTAATTTAAGTGGTGTTCAGCTTAATGCAGGATCATCTTTAAATTGCGCAATGCAAAAAATAACCGTGCAAGAAAGCAGTTGCATTGAACAATCAAAACAGCTGGAACAACTGAGTGAACTGACTAAAGAAGCGGTCAAACCTTATTTAAATATGAGTAATCAGGCACAGTTTAGTTTATTGCTTACACCTGATTTAGATCATGTGGAAAATCTACCTGAGCTTATAAAAACACTTTTAATGCAACATGACTTAGTCAATTTGAAGTTTGATGTGATTGGTAAGAAAAAACAATTTAATCAGTTGTTAACGCTCTTAAATACACTTGATCAAAATGATAAGCAAAGAATAATGCTGACTTTAGTATTACCAGAAAATTCGCAAAAAAATGCTTGGGAAGATGTTCAGCAAGGACTCTTTTCTATTCAGCGAGTAGGAATCCAGAAATTCGGTATTGATGGCTATGACTTTGAAAAATCAAAAGATGTTCATCAGTACTTATATAATCCGCTTAGTCTGAATGCTAGCCCTGTGATGTATCAGCCTTTTGCTGGATTGGTAGAGGGGAAAAAGTAATGAGGGTATTACTCGATATTCTGTTTGCTTTTGCCTTTTTATATCCCTTACTGATGGCTTGGACATGGATGGTAGGGGGACTTTGGTTTTTCTTTAAAAGAGAATACCGCGAACAAGCGCTTCCTGAACCGACAGGTGAAGGATGCAGTATCATCATTCCGTGTTTTAACGAAGAAGCGCAAGTACGCCAAACAATTCGTTATGCGTTACAAACCAAATATCCGAATTTTGAAGTCATTGCTGTTAATGATGGAAGTAGTGATAGGACCGCCGAAATTCTAGATGAATTGTCAGCGCAAGATTCACGACTTCGGGTTGTACACTTAGCAGAAAATCAGGGTAAGGCCGTAGCTTTAAGATCGGGAGTACTGGTTAGTAAATACGAATATCTTGTTTGTATTGATGGCGATGCGTTGTTGCATCCGCATGCGGTACTTTGGTTAATGCAACCTTTTATTAACTTCCCGCGAATTGGTGCTGTAACTGGTAATCCACGAATTTTAAACCGATCTAGTATTTTAGGAAAATTACAAGTTGGTGAGTTTTCTTCGATTATTGGTTTGATTAAACGTGCACAACGTACATATGGTCGTATTTTTACCGTATCTGGTGTGATTGCAGCATTTCGTAAAACTGCACTCGCTCGAGTCGGGTTTTGGTCAGACGATAAAATTACCGAAGATATTGATATTTCATGGAAGTTACAACTCGACCATTGGGATATTCAGTATATTCCACAAGCGCTTTGTTATATCTATATGCCTGAGACATTTAAAGGTCTATGGAAACAGCGTCTTCGCTGGGCGCAAGGTGGAGTAGAGGTTCTTATAGAATATATTCCACAAATGTTCAAACTGCGTGATCGAAGAATGTGGCCAGTCATGATTGAGGCGCTAGTCAGTATTATCTGGTCTTATGTGATGATCATGATTTTCACACTATTTTTTGTTGGACTATTTGTTGAACTCCCTCAGCAATGGCAGATCAAAACACTTATGCCACAGTGGTACGGTGTAATATTAGGCGGAACATGTTTGATCCAATTTTTAGTGAGTTTGTGGATTGATCATCGTTATGACCGAGGGCGTTTTTTTAGAAATTACTTTTGGGTAATTTGGTACCCGTTGTTTTTCTGGTTACTGACTTTGTTTACAAGTGTTGTCGCGGTACCAAAAACTTTATTTAACACAAAAAAACGTGCCCGTTGGGTAAGTCCAGACCGAGGCTTCCGTGGAGATAACCCATGAAACTTGAGGAAAATAAGGATATAGAGACTTTAGATATCCCTGAATATATTGATCAGCCGGAATATGTCAAAAATAAAACAGCAAACTATACATTACAAACCATTGGCTGGATTTGTTTAATGTGGCTGCTTTTCCCATTGGTTTCACTGTTTTTATGGGTTTTTGAAGGTCACTTAATTTATGATTACGTCTGGGTAGACCACTTATCAGAAGTTAAGACCTTATTGCATTTAGCATTAATGATTGGGATTAGCGCGCTTATTTTAATTTTATGGGCAAGTTATAACTGGATTAGGTTTAGTGGTGAGGACCGACGTGCTAAGGCACCTAATAGTTCTGTAGAATTATTAGCGGCCCAATTTTCAGTTACTTCCGACATGCTAAATGATTTGCAAGAAAAACAGCGCATCATTTTGCATTACGATGATCATGGTAATTTGCAAAAATATGAGTAAATAAAAAAAGCATGGCCTAATACCATGCTTTTTTTACTTTTATGGCATTGCTCTGATAATAATATCAACGGGTTGTTCTATACCATCCATGCTGTGAATAGATCTATTGGTAATTTTAACAATTGGCCATGTTTGCAATTTACAATTGGGTTTCTGAAGTGCTGCATAATAACTGTCGGATTTAAAAAATACTTTTTTGGTGGTTGCAGTATTGGGAGTCAAAAGACGCTTAAGCCATGGTTCGTTTACTTGAGTTTCTAGAAAACGTAATGCCAGAATGCTTTTAACACGATTGTTAAATAACCTGCGGTTTTTAATAATAAGTGGGTGAGTAATTAACTTATGTGTACCCATTTGACTATGGGGCAAAATAAAATGAGGGGTGATTTGGAAGACAGTCACAAATTTTGCTTGCTGACAGATTTTTTCAAGATGAGTCACGCTATCTTGATTTGTACCAATAATCGCGACAGATGAATGTGAAAAGTCAAACTCTTTAATTGATGTTGATGAAATCACTTGACCAGTAAAATCTTCGAAATCTTGAGAGATATTCTGAAAAATTACTGATTTTGAAGTGTTATTTTTAATATTAATACTCATTTTCCAAAAGTCCTTTTGGTTTTTTAAATCATGATGTTTTTATCGTTTTAATATAAATAACCAAGCAGGAAGTTGGGGTAAAGTCTTTTCAGATAGATGGTCATCCCATACTCGAAATCAATTCAAGTATGGGAGCTTGAAGTAGAGTTTAATATTCTGTTTTTACATTCATGAGTTGTGTAAAGCTTTCTAAGCGTTTAGCTGTATCGTATACATCACATATAAAAATAAATTCATCAACATCATACGTCGCTAATAACTTTTGTAAGCCAGAGCGAACAGTATCTACAGAACCAATTTGCGCCATTGCATAGAAGTTTTCGACAGAAAGTTGTTCTGCTGTATTCCATAATCCCTGCATTGATTCAACTGGTGGTTTCAGCTTCAAGCTTTCACCACGGATTAAACCTAATACGCGTTGGTAGGCACTTGTTGCTAGAAACTGTGCTTCTTCATCTGTATCTGCAACAACAACAGGCACACCCATTGAAACATACGGCTTATCTAGGTACTCAGAAGGTTCAAAGTTCTCCCGATAAAGTTGAATCGCTTGACCTAACATACGTGGTGCAAAATGTGATGCAAATGAGTAGGGAAGTCCAAGTTTTGCCGCGAGTTGTGCACTAAATAGGCTAGATCCAAGTAACCAAACTGGGACATGGGTACTTTGCCCCGGTGTTGCAATAATTTTTTGTCCTGCTTGAGGGACATCGAAATATTTTAAGATTTCGACAACATCTCTAGGAAACTGATCTTCTGTTTCTTGATGACCACGGCGTAAAGCTCGCATGGTGAGTTGATCTGTACCGGGAGCACGGCCTAAACCAAGTTCAATACGATTTGGATATAAAGTAGCAAGCGTCCCGAATTGTTCTGCGACAACTAAAGGGGCATGGTTAGGAAGCATAATTCCGCCTGAACCTAAGCGAATATGCTGTGTATGTGCTGCAATAAAACCGAGTAAGACAGCGGTAGCTGAACTTGCGATACCATCCATGTTGTGATGTTCAGCAAGCCAGAAACGTTCATAACCTAGTTTTTCTGCATGTTGTGCCAATTCTAATGCGTGACGTAATGAGAATTCGATGGTTTTATCATTACGAATAGGAGCAAGTTCCAAAATAGAGAACTTGGTATCTTGAAGTGATCGCATGCGATATTCTCGAATAAGGATATATCGAAATAATACGATATATAGGGTGTGATGTATATCGTTTTTTTTCGATATTAATTTTTAGCTATAAATAAAAAAGCACCCGAAGGTGCTCTTTTGATTTATCTGTGAATTAGCGGTTTTTATACCAACCACGGTGTAAGCCATTGTCATGGCGACGGCTACCACCTTTATAATAACGACGGTCACCATCGTAATATCTGCGGTCATCACGATCGTAACGATCACGGTCATAACGGTCATCGTAGTTACGATCTTCAGCAACTTTACGACCTAATGCAGAACCACCAGCTGCGCCTACTGCTGCACCGATGTATCCACCGTTAGTACCGCCCATATTTTTGCCGACTGTATAACCAGCACCACCACCTAAAGCACCACCAATTGCAGCTTCTGTACGATTACGACGATCACTTGCTGCTGCTGCACCACCAGCACCACCTAAAGCAGCACCGATTGTTGCACCTGAGGTACCACCAATACTTTTACCAATTGCAGTACCCACTACACTACCTAAAGCAGAGGTTGCAGCAACACGTGTACCATTGTCAGCATGTGCAACTGTTACCATAGAAGATGTTGCAATTAATGCACTAGCCAACCAAATATTCATTTTCATCGTAGAACTCCATGTCCTTTTTACTCGAAGGACAGTTATCTTTATCTTGGGGTAAATGTAATAAAAAATTTCGTGATAATTATGGAGAACACCAAAGGTGATACAAGTGTTTTGTGTCTGTTTGTAGTGTTTGTATTAATTTGTGGATAAACCATGAGCATACGACAAATTAGCTTTTAATCACTCATAATAAAAAAGCACCCGAAGGTGCTTAAATATCTGTTTGTCAAATTTGATTAGTGATGACGACGGTGTTTTTTCTTCCAGTGTTTAGAAGATTTTTCTGTATAACGGTCTTTAGAGATTTTATTACCTAAAGCAGAACCACCCGCAGCACCTAAAGCAGCGCCTACATAACCACCATTTGTACCGCCCATGCTTTTACCAACCGTATAACCAGCACCACCACCTAAAGCACCGCCAATCGCAGATTCAGTACGGTTACGACGATCGCTTGCAACAGCTGCACCACCAGCACCACCTAAAGCAGCACCAATTGTTGCGCCAGATGTACCGCCCATGCTTTTACCAATTGCAGTACCTGCTACGCTACCTAAAGCAGAAGCGGCTGCTACATGTGTTGTATTGTCAGCATGTGCTACAGTAACCATTGAAGTTGCTAGAACAGCGCTACATAACCAAGCATTTAATTTCATTTTTGACTCCGTGTCCCTAGTTGCAGGACCCTATATCTTTTGTTACGGCAAATGTAACAAAACACTTCTCCCCAAATATGGAGAACCATCTTTTGATTATTGCAGTTTAGTGTCTGGTTTGTATGTTTTCTATTAAAATAGAATATTTAATACTCATATAGATAAATTAAGCTTTATTTAGTTTTGAAGGGGTTACTCATGATCAGAACATAGAAAATTTATTAAAGCTCTTGTCGCAGACGACATATGTTTATGTTGTGCGTACAGTAAAGAAAAGGGCCGTGTGTGACCTGCATAACCCTCAAGTACGGGCTGCAATTTTCCTTGTCGGATCTTTTCATTAACAATAAAGCTATAACTCTGACATATTCCTAATCCACTTTCAGCAAGAGAAACTACTCCCAAAATATCTTCTTTTACTAAAATCCGATTTGATGGTATCCATTGAATTTCATTATCACCATTTTTAAAAAACCATGGAGTAACCTTACCCGTGCTCGGTAATTCAAAGGCAATACATTGGTGATGGTTTAAGTCTTCCAAAGTTTGAGGAACACCCATACGTTTTAAATATTCAGGTGAGGCAACAAGTTGAAGAGGGGCAAGCTCCAAAGGTCTGGCAATGAGAGTGCTACTAGGAAGCTGACCTTGACGAATAGCTAAATCAAATCCTTCCGCAATTAAATCGACATTTCGATTAGAAATACTGACTTCTATTTGAATATCTGGATATTGCAAAAGAAATTTTTGTAGTAATTCTGGAAGGCGATAGTGTCCATAGGTAGTGGGTACACTTAATTTAATTTTGCCGGAAATTTGCAGTTGCTTACCTTGAATAGCACGCTCTGCATGGTCAATTAACTGAAATGCATGTTGCATCTTTTCATAATAAAGTTGACCAGCTTCAGTCAGGCTCAAATGACGAGTTGTTCTTCTAAAAAACTGAATGCCAAGTTTTTTCTCTAGCCGCGTAATTGTTCTACTAATGACTGAAGGAGTTGTTGCTAAATAAATTGCAGCTGCACTAATAGAAAGCTTCTCCGCCACAATTAAAAACACTTCAATATCGGCAAGATGGTCAAATTGACGTGACATTTAGTCCTCAAACGCAAAAAATATTTGCAAAAGTGGTTGTTTATCTACCTGATTGGCAAAAATAGAATATATCCATCCCAGTTATAAATCCAGCAAATGGTTGGAATGAAGGTCGAATGATGAAATCTCTAAATAAAATAATGCTTGCAGTAGTTGCCGTTTCAGCAGCATTCAGTGCAAATGCTGCTCATGTGTTGGTTGTATTGTCTGATGAGGCGCATTTAGAGCTAAAAAAAGGTCATATTTTTAAAACAGGCTTTTACTTAAATGAGTTGATGCAACCTACAAAAATGCTTTTAGATGCAGGCCATACAGTAACTTTCGCTACACCAAAAGGGAAAGCTCCAACCTTAGATGAATCATCGAATAATGCGATGTATTTTAACCAAGATGAAAAAGCATTAAAGCAATATGCAGATTTATTGCATGATCTAAAATTAACATCTGCTCAAGATTCTCCAGTTGTGAGCCTATCTCGTATTGAACAAATTGGTGTAGGTCAGTTTGATGCTATTTATATTCCAGGTGGACATGCACCTATGCAAGATCTCTTAAAAGATAAACAACTTGGAAAAGTACTTACAGCTTTCCATAAAGCTGGTAAACCTACTGCGTTGGTCTGTCATGGTCCTATTGCATTAATGTCTACTTTACCTAATGCCTCGGAAGTAGTTGGTCAACTAGAACAAGGTAAAACAATGAAAACTGGCGAATGGATTTATAAAAATTATCGAATGACGGTGATTAGTAATCAGGAGGAAGAGCAGGCTAAAGCTTTATTAAAAGGTGGAGAAATGAAGTTTTATCCACAAACGGCTTTACAGTCACTTGGAGGTAAGTATCAAAGTAATACCACTGCATGGACTCCAAACGTAGTGGTGGACCGTGAACTTATTACAGGACAAAATCCAGCGTCGGCTGTTTTAGTGGGCAAAACTTTATTAGAAAAATTAAAATAAGTTGGCTAGGCAAAGAGGTTTTTAAATAAAGCCTCTATTGTCATATAGAGGAAAAAGATGACTTATTATTTCTTACAGAACAGCCAAATTATAGGCAAGTAAATAAAACTTATTCGAAATCATTATATTTATACGCCTCTACTTATTGGGAAAGTTGATGAATTGGCTGATTATATATGTCATTTAAGCAGCATAATCTGTAAACTATGCACTATTTTTACGATTTTGCTTATCTTCTATACTTACATAGCCTTCGATAAGCTTTTTGGACTTTTGAGATATTTCCTCTTATGAAAGCGTCACTCCGTTTACGACTTGATCAACTCTGTGATCGACATGAAGAACTTACTGCATTGCTTGCAGATGCTGAAGTGATCTCCGATAACAAACGTTTCCGTAAATTGTCTCGTGAACATAGTGATTTATCTGAAATTACCGAAGTTTGGGGCAAATACCGTCAAGCAGAAGAAGATATTGAAACTGCTGAAATGATGAAGTCGGACCCAGACTTTAAAGATATGGCAGAAGAAGAAATTCAAGCCAATAAAACATTGCTTGAAGAATTAGAAAGTCAGCTCAATATTTTGATGATTCCAAAAGATCCGAATGATTCTAATGCGGCTTATTTAGAAATCCGTGCTGGAACAGGTGGTGATGAAGCTGCGATTTTCTCTGGTGATTTGTTCCGTATGTATAGCAAATATGCCGAGACACAAGGCTGGCGTATTGAAGTTCTTTCTGAAAATGAAGGCGAGCATGGTGGTTTTAAAGAAGTCATTTGCCGTGTAGATGGTGATGGTGTGTATGGTCGCTTGAAGTTTGAAAGTGGTGCTCACCGTGTACAACGTGTGCCAGCAACTGAATCACAAGGTCGTGTGCATACATCAGCGTGTACAGTTGCGATCTTGCCTGAAATTGATGTTGATACTAACGTTGAAATTAATCCGGCAGATTTGCGTATTGATACTTACCGTGCATCTGGTGCGGGTGGTCAGCACATTAACAAAACTGATTCGGCCGTGCGTATTACTCACATTCCAACCGGCACAGTGGTTGAGTGCCAAGAAGAACGTTCACAGCATAAAAACAAAGCTAAAGCGATGGCATTGTTAGTATCGCGTTTAGAAAATGCAAAACGTGCAGCAGCCGACGCAGCAACTTCTGAAATGCGCCGTGATTTGGTTGGTTCTGGTGACCGTTCTGAACGTATCCGTACTTATAACTACCCACAAGGTCGTATGACGGACCATCGTATTAACCTAACTTTATATAAGTTAGATGCCATTATGGAAGGTGATTTGACTGAATTGCTCGATAGCTTACATCGTGAATATCAGGCAGATCAGCTTGCGATGCTTGCACAGGAAAATGGCGGCTAATGAATATTGCTCAAGCGCTTGCAATTCGTGGTGAGCCTGACAGTTATGAACGGCAAGAAAATGCTTGGTTACTTGAGCATTTTCTAAAAATCAATTCGCTTGAATTAAAGTTTAGACTTGAGCAAGAGTTAACTGCCCAACAAGAGCAAGATTACTTGGCTGGTCTTGAACGTATCCAAAATGGTGAGCCTTTAGCTTATGTGACGGGTTCACAACCATTTTGGACACTCGATTTAAAAGTAACATCTGATACTTTAGTACCACGTCCGGATACTGAGGTTCTAGTTGAAACCGTTTTAAATCTAAATTTGCCAAATACTGCAAATATTGTTGATTTGGGAACGGGAACAGGTGCAATTGCGCTTGCATTAGCAAGTGAACGTCCAGATTGGCAAGTCACGGCAATTGATATTTATGCGCCTACTTTAGAAGTCGCAAAAGAAAATGCACAAGCACATGATTTGCAACGTGTGAAATTTGCCTGCGGCGCTTGGTTTGACGCACTTGAACCACAAAAGTTTGATTTAATTGTTTCTAATCCGCCGTACATTGACCCTGAAGATGAACACATGCAAGCTTTGGCTACAGAACCACGCCGTGCATTGGTTGCAGATCATCAGGGACTGGCTGATATTGAAATTATTATTGCTCAAGGGAAAAACTGGTTAAAACCGCAAGGCTGGATTGCACTAGAGCATGGTTATGATCAGGGACAAGCAGTTCGAGATATTTTCACAGAGCATGGTTTTAGTGAGATTAAAACCATTCAAGACTATGGCCAAAATGATCGAGTCACTTTGGCATGCTGGATTTAAAATTACTTTTGTAGTGTATCTCGCCAACGTAATAACCAGTTTTCGATAAGTTTCATTAAGGTATCGGTTACTTTACCCAATAGCGCCAATAAAATAATTGCAATGATAACAATATCAGGTCGAGACGTTTCTCGGCCATCACTGAGTAAATAGCCAATCCCTTGAGTGGCTGCAATCAGTTCAGCTGCAATCATAAACATCCAAGACAAACTTAAGCTGTTGCGTAAACCCGTTAAAATGCCTGGAGAGGCTGCCGGTAAAATAATAGATATAATCCGCTGAAAAGCATTAAGCCGATAAACTTTTCCAACTTCAATGAGCTTTTTATCTACATTATGAATTGCTGCAACTGTATTGGTATAGGTTGGAAAGAATGCTCCGATTGCAATCAATGTAATTTTAGAACCTTCATCAATTCCTAACCAAAGCAATAACAGGGGAATCCAAGCAAGACTTGGAATTGATTTAATTGCTGAAAAAGTTGGTTCTAAATAAGCTTCTGCTTCTTTACTTAATCCAACCCAAATCGCAAAAATTAAACCTAAACCGCTTCCTATAATAAAGCCCAACAGAACACGCCATGTACTAATATAAATATGAGCAAACAGGTCGCTATGAGCTAAATCTAAAAAAGATTGCCATAAACTAGAAGGTGCAGGCAGTAGATAAGCATCGATATAGCCATTTCTGACTAAAAACTCGCAAGCCGTTAAAAAGATAAGTGGAATGAGTAGCGCTTTAAACCACAGTGTAAATTTATGGTTTAGATGCTTTTTCTCAGATTTTAAAGCCTGCTGAGCTAAGAAGTGATTTAGCTCAGCTTTGTTAAGTGAATCACTCATATACTATTTCACGACTTTTTGAGCAAAACGTGGGTCTAGCAACTGATCAACCACTTGATTGACGTTAGTACCTTTTCTAACCAAATCTTCTTCAGTCAAAATTTTCCCAGAACGTTTTAGCGCTTGTGCTTGAGTTGCTGATGGAATGCTTTGATCGAAGTTGGTTCGGCTCAGTTGTAGTTTAGCCACAGGTAGAGGAAGTTTTGATTCTTGAGCTAAAAGTGCTGCCACTTTATCTGGATTGGCTTTTGCCCATTTTCGGGCTTGTTCATAGGCTTTAATAACGGCCTCTACCGCTTCAGGGCTTTGCTTTGCAAAATCTTCTTTAACGCTCAGTACACTATAGCTATTAAATCCAACATTACGATAAAGCAATTTGGCACCCGATTGAATTTGAGCAGAAGCCATTAATGGATCAAGTCCAGCCCAAGCATCTACTTGGCCACGCTCTAATGCAGTTTTGCCGTCTGGGTGTTGTAGATGAACCAGTTGTACATCACGTTTACTCAAACCGACAGTATCTAGTGCTTGTAGTGTAAATAAGAAAGGATCGGTTCCTTTGGTAGCTGCAATTTTTTTACCTTTTAAATCTTTTAGGCTTTTAATTGGTGAATTTTTTGCGATAACAAGCGCGGTCCATTCCGGTTGGCTTTGTACATAAACAGTTTTAATTGGACTACCATTCGCTCGACTTAATACAGCAGCTAATCCAGCGGTAGAAGCAAAATCGATGCTGTTACTGTTGAGATATTCTAATGAGCGGTTACTACCTTGACTAAAAACCCATTTAATTTGGGTATTTGGCAGTGCTTTTTCGAGAAGTTTTTGATCTTTAACGACTAAACTAGTTGGTGCATAGTAAGCATAATCAAGCTTAAGCGTAGTCGGAATTGCTGCAAAAGCAGATGAAGTAAATACAAACCCCAATGTTGATGCCAACAAAGTCTTTGGTAGAGAAAATTTTGATTTTAAAGACATGATAAAAATAAAACCGAAATGAAATAAGAGATCATCCTTTCACGTGTTTAGAGGCTTATGAACTTAGTTATTTTGATTTATAAATCAGTTTGAAAGATAAAAGTTTGAATAAAACTATAAAACACTGTTTTTATGAATATTATTAAGTTTTAAATAAAGCGTTTATCTGAAATATTGAATTTAAAATACATAAATATCATAAGCTTAAGCTCTAATGCCTTAAGCTTTATTCGATGTATATGTTATTGCTTGTGTGCAGTTAAATTATCTCGATACGCACCTGGGCTGACACCTGTCCATTTTTTAAAAGCACGGTGAAATGCACTTGGGTCATGGAAGCTTAAATCTTCACTAATATCTTGAATTGAGTCATTCGTTTTGCTTAAGCGTTGAACAGCAATATCACAGCGGATTTCATTTTTAATTTGTTGATAGCTTACACCTTCATGTTTCAGTCTACGTTGAACGGTGGCTTCTGAAATATTGAGTTGGTGAGCTACATCTTTAAGTTCGGGCCATTGTGCAGGGTGGAGTTTCAATAAATGGCGACGAATAAGTACACTTAAGGCATTTTCATTTTTAAAGCGAACTAAAAGATTTTGCGGAGTTTGCTCTAAAAAATCATAAAGCGCTTTTTTATCTTTTTTAATTTTAATATCTAAATAGTGGGCATCGAACTCAACTCGATTTACTTCAGCATTAAATTGAATATCTTCACCAAAACGAACTAAATAGTCCTGAATATCTTGAGGTTTAGGACAACGTACCATAATAGTATTTAAACCAATTCGCTGGTCTATCAACCAGCACATAAGTCCGTGTACTAATATTAAAAAGGTTGCGTAGGTAAACATACGTTTAGGTTGTCCATGATCATGAATCACTAAATAAGCTTTGTCTTGTTCTCGAATGAGTTCTCCGTGCATATCATCTAAAACAAAGTTAAAAAACTTCAAAATATCGTAGAGTGCTTTTTCTAAAGTTTCAGCTGTACTGACGAGTTTAGTCAGTAATTTATAGCTTCCACGACGCATGGGGTGGCTATCCATCCCAAAAAATTCATCGTTCATGGCATTGGCAAGCTCTATCCACAATTGGGCATACGTCGTAACAGGCACACGTGCCTTTGGAGACATAAGCAATTCAGCGGGGATGCCTGCTTTATTTAGAATTATTTGTGTATTTAGGCCTTTGGCATAAGCCGCACTCAGTGCTTCATGTACTAGTGCAATCGAAATTGTGCCTTTACTTAAAGAAGATTGGACAACCATGTCAAAGACTCATATTTTCTTCATATATTTCAAGTGAAATACTGCATATTTAAAATTTGGATTGATCAAAAGCTGCAAACATTTTGAGGCTTTTTGAAATTGTATCGGAAAACAACAACTTTTACTCTCACTACTAAGTTTAAAGAACATTTCTATAGGACATTACATAATGAAAATTCAAGGGAAACATTTCGTAATTACAGGTGGTGGCTCTGGTTTGGGTGCTGCAACAGCTGAGTATTTAGTCCAGCAAGGTGCTTCAGTTACCTTGGTAGACATGAATATAGAAGCAGGCGAGCAACAAGCGAAACAGTTGGGGCCAAAAGCTGACTTTGTAAAACTTGATGTAACCGATGAAGCGGCTGCTGAACAGTTCTTTAAAGATGTGTTAGTAAAACATGGTCGTTTACATGGTTTGGTTAACTGTGCCGGTATTGGCCCTTCTGCAAAAGTAGTTGGTCGTGAAGGCGTACATGATTTGGCATTATTTTCAAAGACTTTAAATATTAATGTTACAGGTACATTTAACATGCTGCGTTTTGCAGCAGATGCAATGAGTAAAAACACGGTTGAAGAAGGTGAAGAAGACCGTGGTGTAATTGTTAACACTGCGTCTGTGGCAGCATTTGATGGTCAAATTGGTCAGGCTGCGTATTCTGCATCAAAAGGCGCTATCGTGGCGATGACTTTGCCGATTGCTCGTGAGCTTGCGCGACATGCCATTCGTATTATGACCATTGCACCGGGAATTATGGAAACCCCAATGCTTAAGGGGATGCCACAAAATGTACAAGATGCTTTAGGGCAAATGGTGCCGTACCCATCTCGTTTAGGAAAACCAGAAGAATTTGCCCGTTTGGTGGCACATATTGCTGAAAACTCTTACTTAAATGGTGAAGTCATCCGTCTAGATGGTGCAATTCGTATGGCAGCAAAATAATAAAAATAAGGATGCTGAAATGATCTTAAATGCTGAACAAAGTATGGTTCAGGAGATGATGCGTAACTATGCGCAAAATCAGTTAAAACCAACAGCCGCATATCGCGATAAAACTCATGAATTTCCAGCTCAGGAACTCAAAGATTTAGGTGCACTAGGCGCTATGGGGATGACTGTGCCCGATGAATGGGGCGGTGCCGGAATGGACTATGTATCTTTGGTACTCGCAATTGAGGAAATTGCCGCAGGCGATGGTGCTATTTCGACTATCGTCAGTGTACAAAATTCTTTGATTTGCGGTATTACACTGGCATACGGTTCAGAGCAGCAAAAACAAACATATTTACCAAAATTTGCATCTGGCGAATGGCTAGGATGCTTTTGTTTAACTGAACCACATGTCGGTTCAGATGCAAGCGCGATTTTATGTAAAGCTGAACGCGATGGCGACCATTGGGTGCTCAATGGCGTCAAACAATTTATCACTAGTGGTAAAAATGCCCAAGTGGCTTTGGTGTTTGCGGTCACAGATAAACAAGCTGGTAAAAAAGGGATTTCGTGTTTTCTTGTACCTACCAATACACAAGGTTACTTGGTCACTCGTATTGAAGATAAAATGGGCCAACATGCTTCAGATACAGCCACTATTAATTTTGAGGACTGCCGAATTCCTTTAGAAAATTTAGTGGGGCAAGAGGGTGAAGGTTATAAAATTGCATTATCTAATTTGGCAGCTGGACGTATTGGTATTGCAGCTCAATCGGTAGGTATGGCAAGAGCGGCTTTTGATGCAGCGGTGCAATATGCAAATGAGCGTAAAGCCTTTGGAGTCGAATTAGTTCAGCATCAGGCGGTTGGTTTCCGTTTAGCCGATATGGCGACCCAGATCGAAGCTGCGCATCAGTTGGTTTTGCATGCTGCAACTTTAAAAGATGCTGGGCTGCCTTGTTTAAAAGAGGCCTCAATGGCAAAGCTATTTGCGTCTACTATGGCTGAGCGAGTATGTTCGGATGCAATCCAGATTCATGGTGGTTATGGCTACGTGAGTGATTTCCCTGTAGAGAGAATTTATCGTGATGTTCGTGTAAGCCAGATTTATGAAGGTGCTTCTGATATTCAACGCTTGGTGATTGCTCGTGAAGTGGCTCAAGTTTAAGTATTAGATTTTAAAAAATGTCGTTGACTGCAAAAAACCGCAATTGTTATGCGGTTTTTTGCAATTAAATGAATCTCGCTTTTTAATGATTAAATTTGAGCTTTGACTTCCTCACCAATCAAATAAAAAGTTCCACCTGCAATATAGTGCAGGCTGCGAAGTTCTTTCGGCGCATCTTGAAAGTGCCAGTGCCCATCTCTAAAAACGCGGCTATCTGCCCATGCACCTACAACAGAACCAATAAATAAATCATGAGCTGATTGATTATGCGGTTCAGGAATAAGTTTACATACAAGCCATGCGACGCAATCTGCTACAAGTGGGCTCGTAAGACCTTCTTGATAGAATAGCTCAACACCGCAATGCTCAAGTTTTTCTGGATCATCCAATTTACTAATGGTTCCAAGTTGATGAGTCAGATCGAGCTGTGCATAGCAAGGAGCTTGTAAGGTGAAATAACCACTTTGCTCAACGAGCTGGCGTGTTTTAGTACTTTTGTCGAGAACAACGGACACTTTGGCTGGCTTGAATTCTAAGGCACATGCCCATGCGGCAGCCATTACATTGCGGTCGTCACCATGTTGCGCGGAAACAAGGACAGTCGGACCATGATTTAACAAACGATAAGCTTTTTCTAACTCTACAGGTGCAATATATGATTGAGACATATTTAGCCTAAGTAATACAGAAAATAGATAGTCTTATTGTTGCAGAAAGTGTGAGAGAAGTAATGTGATAGGGTATTAACCGAATAAAAAACTTGTTTCCATTTTATAGCTTTCATAATGATTAACTTAGTCATAAAATCACTTGGCTTCTAAGTGAAAGGATTAACGCGTGACCGAGCTTCAAGATATCGATTTTGTAGAGTTAAGTGATGAAGAAATGCATCTCTATAGCCGTCAGATTTTACTTGATGGATGGGATATTGAAGCTCAGGAAAAACTCAAACTTGCTAATGTGCTGATTGTTGGTGCTGGTGGAATAGGATGTAGCAGTGCGGAGTTACTAGCGCGAGCAGGGGTTGGGAAAATTACACTGATTGATGCAGATACGATCGAGATAAGTAATTTACAACGACAAATCGCATTTGGTCATGAAGATATTGGTCGTTACAAAGCAGAAATTTTGGCTAAACGTTTACAGAAAATTAACCCTTATATCTGTGTTGAATACTATAACGAACGTTTAGACGAACATAACATTGATAGACTTGTTGAACACCAAGATGTGGTTTTAGATGGCTGTGATAATTTTACAACTCGCTATTTGGTAAACGCAGCTTGTAAGAAACATCAAGTCGCATTAATTAGCGCTTCAGCAATTGGTTTTCAGGCGCAAATGTTTATGGTTGAAGGTGATTCAGCTTGTTATGAATGTCTTTTTCCGAAAGAACAGCATAGCAATGAAGGGCTGCGCTGTGCAGAGTCAGGGGTACTTGCAACTACTCCTGTAATGATCGCGTCATTACAAGCACATCACACTTTGCTGTATTTAGGTCTAAATCGTGTACCTTTAAAGCAGAAACTATTATTGTGGGATGGTTTAAATATGACACAACGTATTGTTAGTTTTGATAAAGATGTAAATTGCCCACTTTGTCAGGCAAGCTAATCAGTAAATTAAACAAAATTTGCTACACTCAACCTGAATGATTTGGTTTTGAAGAAATATGAAAAAAAATATTTTGTTTGATGGGCTGCGTTCAGTCGCCCGCATTGGTGAAACAGCAGTGGTTGCGGCCAAAGCTGGAATTAAATACGCAACTGAAAAACCAAGTAATGCCAAACTCATGCGAGAGACTTTTGAGTCACTTGGCTCAACTTATATTAAGCTTGGTCAGTTTATTGCGAGTACGCCATCGCTTTTCCCACGTGAATATGTAGAAGAATTTCAAGGTTGTTTAGACCAGACACCAACACTCCCATTTAGTTATATTCAAGGTGTGCTTGCGTCTGAATTTGAAGGGCGTGATTTAAGCCAAATTTTTAGCTATATCGATGAAAAGCCATTAGCTTCTGCGTCAATTGCTCAGGTTCATGCAGCTAAGCTGACCACAGGTGAAGATGTCGTTATCAAAGTACAAAAGCCTGGTGTTGAAACCATTTTATATACAGACTTAAGTGTAGTACATTGGGCTGCCAAGCTGCTCGAACGTGCTGTACCAAAGATCAAATTCGCAGCTCTTTCTGAAATTGTAGATGAAATTAAAAGCCGTATGGTCCGTGAAGTCGATTTCATTGAAGAAGCACAAAACCTAGATGATTTTGTGGAATATCTTAATATTTCACAAAATAAAGCAGCGACAGCGCCTAAAGTTTATCATCAGTTTTCTACACGCCGTGTTTTGACCATGCAACGCCTATACGGTGTGTCTTTGACTGACTTTAGTGTCGTAAAACAATATGCTAAAGATCCATCGCAAGTACTGATTACTGCCATGAATACATGGTTTGGTAGTCTCATGCTATGTAAGAGTTTCCATGCTGACTTACATGCTGGGAACCTAATGTTGCTTGAAGATGGGCGTATTGGTTTTATTGATTTTGGTATCGTCGGCCAGTTAAAACCTGAAGTTTGGACTGCATGTATTGCATTTATGGATGCCTTACAAAAAACTGATTATCAGGCAATGGCTGAAAATATGCTGAAAATGGGTATGACCCATAACAAAATTGACGTTCAGGTGTTGGCTCAAGATCTAGAGCGTTTGTTTAATGGCGTATTAATGGCCGATCCGCAACAGATATTGTCTTCAAATCCAGCCGATTTAAATGACATTATGATGGATATGGTCGGTGTAGGTGAGCGTCATGGGATTAAATTCCCACGTGATTTTGCTTTATTATTTAAGCAAATGCTTTATTTCGATCGTTTTATGCGCGTACTCGCACCATATACTGATATTTATGCAGACCAGCGTTTGAAAATGGTTCAAAATATGGAACCTGCTTCGTTGTTAAAGCACTAAGGTCAGTTTAAATTTATGGATGCCATTATTATTGAAGGCTTGAAAGTTGAGACAGTGATTGGCTGTTTCAACTGGGAAAGACAAATCATTCAACCTTTAATGTTGGATTTAACCATCCATAATGATTTGAGCCGAGCAGCAGAGTCTGACAAGCTTGAGGACACACTCAACTATGCCCAGATTTGTGAGTTATCGGCTCAAACCATTCAACAAGCTAAACCTGAATTAATCGAGCATGCAGCACATTTGGTTTTACAATGTTTGTTTGAAACCTTTCCATCAATTGAAAAAATTACCATAACCATCCGTAAGCCAGCCATCATTGCAGAAGCAAATGCTGTAGGAATTCGTCTTGAACGCACCAGAAACAATTTTTGCGCTCGCCCTAGCGAGTAATTTAGACGCAGATCAGCACTTTACTTTTGCTTATACGCAATTGGCAACTTTGGGGAAAGTGCAGTTTTCATCTGTTTATCAAATTCCATGCCGAGATGGTATTGGAGATGATTATTGGAATTCGGCATGTCTATTAAAAAGCAATTTATCGTGTGAACAAATTGAATCTTTTCTAAAGAAACTTGAGTCAGATTCGGGGCGTGTTCGTCCGTCGCATCATATTTCTTTAGATGTAGATTTGATTGCATGGGGAAGTGATCTGGATCATATGCAATTTAATTCTAAAAAGCTACCTTTGGCACTCGATGTAAAAATTCCTTTATATGAACTTTGGCATTGTGAAACCTTAAAGGCTGATAGCATGATTTATCCAGTCGTTAATTTTAAAGTTTAATACCCTTCAAACTAAATTTTACGCAAACTTTACGCGGGCTTTGACTTCCTCAATAGAGAATTTACGGGCATTTTATCGATACTGAAATTCACTAAATTAGTGTTATTTCAGGAAAATAAAGATGCTTATAAATTCTCAAATGCGCATCTTGCATCAGTCTGGCATTGTCTTATGCGGACTTAAAACAAATGATATTTCTCCATCTCTCCTTATTTCCAGTTTGGCAAATCAAGCCAAGGGGTATAGAGGAGAATAACCATGTTAGAACTTATACTTGTTTTATTTATTGCTATTTTTCTAGCATGGTGCCTCAGTAAATATCTATCCAAAGTGATGGCAAATCAGCCGATGTGGGGTGATGGATTATTTCGTTGGATTGAAAATCCTGTATACCGCTTGTTAGGTGTATCTCCACAACAACAAATGAACTGGAAACAATATTCTTTAGCATTTGTTGTGAGCTGTATTTTTCTTGCTGTGGCTATTCTTGCTATTTTTATGACGCAAGCGTGGCTACCATTAAACCCAAATCATGCACCAAATATGAGTTGGGATTTAGCACTACACACTGTTATTTCATTTTTAACAAACACCAACCAACAGCATTATTCTGGTCAGGCTCAGTTATCTTATTTGTCGCAAATGACAGGTATTGTAGGTTTGCAAGTCATTACTCCAATGATGGGGCTGGCTTTGGTTGTTGCGACATTAAGAGCTTTCTTTTATCAGCGTCCAAGCCATATTACGGCAGATGTTGCTGAGCAGCCAGATCAAATTTTAATTGGTAACTATTGGGCAGATGTAATTCGCCCTACAGTCCGATTCTTGCTTCCACTCTGTTTTGTCTGGTCATTGTTGCTTAACAGCCAAGGCGTGCCAGCAACTTTCCAAGGTGGGCCAGAAGTACAACTTATTGATAAAGCCAATAGCGTTGAAATTCAAAAAATTCCTTTAGGACCAGTTGCGCCAATGGTGGCGATTAAGCAATTAGGTAGTAACGGTGGTGGTTGGTACGGTCCAAATAGTTCTGTGCCTTTAGAAAATCCTACACCATTTTCTAATTTACTAGAAATGATTGCGATCTTACTTATTCCAATTACAGTCATTTTTATGGTCGGGCATTTTACTCAGCGTAAAAAGTTTGCTTACTTTGTCTTTGGCAGCATGCTTTTCATGTCAATTATTTCAGGTGCAGCGGCTGTCTGGTCTGAGAGTATGTCATCGACAGCATCTCAATTTGCCGTAATGGAAGGTAAAGAACAACGTTTTGGACCAGCAGCATCAGCAGTTTGGGCAGCGCTTACTACACAGGTAAATAACGGCTCGGTCAATATGATGCATGATTCTTCTGCACCGCTTACCGGTTTAGTCGAACTCATTAACATGCTGATTAATGCCATTTGGGGTGGTGTGGGCTGTGGTCTGCAACAGTTTATGATTTATCTGTTACTCGCAGTATTTATTGCAGGTTTAATGACAGGTCGTACCCCTGAATTGTTTGGGCGCAAGATTGAAGCCGCAGAAATTAAGTTGCTCGCGATTATTATTTTGATTCAACCTTTAGTCATTCTTGCCTTTACCGCATTAAGCCTCAGCGTTCCAGGCATATCTGGAATTAGTAATCCGGGACCACATGGCATTAGCCAAGTGTTCTACGAATATGTCTCTGCATTTGCCAACAATGGTTCAGGTTTTGAAGGTCTTGGAGACAACACTGTATGGTGGAATGTTACTTGTAGTATTGCTCTACTGTTAGGACGTTTCCCGACATTAATTTTGCCATTAATGATTGCAACACATTTAGCAGCAAAAAGAAAAGCACCCGAAACAGCAGGTAGTCTTCAGGTTGAAACTCCAACCTTTGCTTTAACGCTGATTACGATTGTTGTGTTGCTTACCTTATTACAATTTATGCCAGTTCTTGTCCTTGGGCCTATTGCCGATCAACTTTTGTTGGTTAAAGGCTAAGGAGGCGAGTGAAAATGAATACACAAACTCATGTAAATAGCCATAAACAAACCATGGCAGTGCCAAATTTTGAAGTTTGGAAAAATGCATTTGTGAAACTGCTACCGCAGCATGCAATTAAAAACCCTGTGATGGCAATTGTATGGCTTGGAACAGTGGTTACAGGCATTAGTACAATCTTAGGTTACACCACGCTGTTATTTGGTTTAGTGGTTACAGCAATTCTGTTTATTACCATTTTATTTGCTAACTATGCCGAAGCAGTTGCAGAGGCTAGAGGCCGTGGGCAGGCATCTTCACTACGTGCAGCAAGAGAAAATTTAATGGCTCGAAGACTCAACTCTTTGACAGACCGTCAAGCTACTCAAGTTGCAGCGACTGAACTTCATTTAAATGATTTCATTGAAGTACATGCAGGTGAGCTTGTTCCAGCTGATGGTGAGATTGTAGAAGGCTTTGCCACTATTAATGAATCGGCTGTTACAGGTGAGTCAGCACCCGTGCTACGTGAAGCTGGAACAGACCGTTCAGGTGTTATTGGCGGAACCAAAGTACTTACAGATCGTATTGTTGTGCAAGTGACTGCTGAATCTGGTCAAAGTTTCTTAGACCGTATGATTGCTTTGGTCGAAGGCTCAAATCGCCAGAAAACTCCGAATGAGATTGCGCTTGGCTTCTTGTTAATGGTAATGACAATCACATTTTTAATTGTCGTGATTAGCTTGCCATTTATTGCCAAGTATTTGCATATTGAACTTGATCCAGTCGTGCTCGTGGCGTTATTGGTCTGCTTGATTCCTACAACCATTGGTGGCTTGTTACCTGCGATTGGGATTGCGGGTATGAACCGTGCACTTAAAGCCAATGTTTTGGCGAAATCAGGTAAAGCAGTAGAAGTTGCGGGTGACATTGATGTGCTTTTACTCGATAAAACAGGAACCATTACTTATGGTGACCGTCAAGCGACCTCTTTTTATCCTTTAACTTCGGTAACCGAGTCTGAGTTGAGAGCTGCTGCTTGGGTAAGTTCACTTGCCGACCCAACACCAGAAGGGAAATCGATTGTTAAGTTAGCAAAAGAGCAAGGGCTAAAACAGCAAGAACCTGAGCAAGCCGAATTTATCTCTTTTAGTGCTTCTACCCGAATTTCTGGTGTGAATTTACCGAATGGTGACCAAATTCGTAAAGGTGCATTAGATGCAATCTTGAAATTTGTAGATGAAGATTATTCTCAAGATTTAGAATTAAAAGCGCGTGTTGAACAAGTTGCCAAAAAAGGAGCAACACCTTTAGCCGTCGCTAATCAACATCATGTGTTGGGTGTGATTGAACTCTCAGATGTGATTAAACACGGCATTAAAGAACGTTTTGCTCGTTTAAGAGAAATGGGCATCAAAACCGTTATGGTTACAGGTGATAACCCATTAACTGCGGCCGCGATTGCTGCTGAAGCTGGTGTAGATGATTATATTGCCGAAGCAAAACCAGAAGACAAATTGGCTTGTATTCGCACCGAACAACAACAAGGTCGTTTAGTTGCGATGGTCGGTGACGGAACCAATGACGCGCCGGCATTAGCACAAGCTGATATTGGTTTAGCCATGAACTCGGGTACACAAGCTGCAAAAGAAGCCGGCAATATGGTTGATTTAGACTCTGACCCGACCAAACTACTTGCTGTGGTCGAGATTGGGAAACAGCAGCTGATTACGCGTGGTGCTCTAACAACATTTTCATTAGCAAACGACGTGTCTAAATACTTTGCCATCTTGCCTGCATTGTTCGCTGCTGCGATTCCACAAATGCAAGTATTAAATGTAATGCACTTGGCAAGCCCAAACAGCGCGATTTTATCTGCATTAATTTTTAACGCGATTATTATCCCGCTATTAATTCCAATTGCACTACGAGGCGTCAAATTTAAACCTTCAACGGCAACTCAGTTATTACGTCGAAATATGTTGATTTATGGTGTGGGCGGTGTGGTTCTGCCATTCCTTGCCATTAAAGCAATTGATGTAGTGATTGTTCAATTATTTGGTTTGTAATCTGGAGTTTGAAATGAAAACTTATGTACAAAATTCAGAAGCAAATTGGGGTCAGACCTTAAGAGCATCTTTGGGATTATTAATTTTTACCTTAGTTGGCTGTGGCGCTGCTTATAGTGCTATCGCTACGGGCGTGGGGCAGGTGTTATTTAATAATCAAGCGGATGGTAGTTTGATTGAAATAGATCATAAAGTTTTAGGGTCAAAATTAGTTGCTCAGCCATTTGTTGGAGATGCTTATTTTCATCCACGCCCTTCAGCAGTCGCTTATGACCCGATGGCGATGGCAGGTACAAACTTAGCGCGTACTAATCCTGAACTACAGCAACAAATTGATGCTCAGATTCTTGCTGTGAAAAAACAAGACCACACGGGCAATACACCTATTCCAAGCGATTTAGTGACTAAATCGGGGAGTGGTATCGATCCGCATATTAGTCCTGAATCTGCTCAGTTACAGGTTGCCAGAGTGGCTCAAGCGCGTCATGTAGACCCTAAGGTTGTGGAAGAGCTTTTGCAAAAGCATATTGAACGGAAGCAGTTTGGTGTATTGGGGCAAGCTCGTGTTAATGTATTAGAGCTCAATATTGCTTTAGATCAATTACAATCTACACATTAACTTAAAAATAAAGTTGTTAGTTTACCGGATGATAGCAAGTGCAAAGCAATCGCGAAAATCAGGCTGAGGCCTTATTAAATCATGTCAACAGATATCAAGCCGGTCGACTAACGGTTTTTCTTGGTGCGGCACCAGGTGTAGGAAAAACCTATGCCATGCTCGCCCGCGCCAAAGAATTATTTCAACAGGGCACAGATGTTGTTGTTGGTATTGTTGAAACCCATGGAAGAATCGAAACTCTAAAAATTTTGGAAGGCTTGCCTCAAATTGCTAGAAAAGAAATGCAATATCAGGGGCATATTTTAGAAGAAATGGACTTGGATGCTATTTTACTTAGGCATCCGCAAATCGTTTTGGTTGATGAATTGGCTCATCGCAACGTCCCAAATAGTCGTCATGAACGACGGTGGCAAGATGTTAATGAGTTGCTAGACGCTGGTATTGATGTATTTACCACTATAAATATTCAACATTTAGAAAGCCTAAATGATGTGGTCTATCAAATTACAGGCATTCGAGTAAATGAAACAGTACCAGATCGGGTATTTGACCGTATTCGAGATATTCGCTTAATTGATTTACCCGTCAGTGAACTCATTGAAAGGCTCCATCAAGGAAAAGTCTATGTACCAGAGCAAGCAAATCTGGCATTACAAGGCTTTTTTAGCATTTCAAATTTAACGGCATTACGTGAACTGGCAATGCAATGCGTTGCTGAGCATGTCGATTCAGATTTAAAAGAGAGTTATGCCTCAAAGGGTTTGAAATCTATATCGTTACAAAATGAATTGATGATTGCGATAGATGGGCAAGGCTCTTCTGAATATTTAGTGCGAGCAGGCTGCCGCTTAGCAGAACGTAATGGGGCTACATGGACTGTAGTAAATGTTGATAGAAGTTTGGACTTTGGGCAGAGTTCAGTGAGTTCTTATAAAAAAGAATACATCGAGATTGACCGTGCATTTGAGCTAGCTCGACAACTAGGTGGTCGAACTGAAGTTTTATATGGGCCGCGAGTTGCATCAGTGTTAATGGATGCCGCCGTTGATCGAGGTATTTCCAATCTTGTCATTGGTAAAAGTATTTCACCGTGGTGGTTAAAGTTATTTAAGAAAAATTTAGCTCAGCAATTATTAAATCAAGAAAACTCGATTGCTTTAACCATTTTGCACCCAGAACAGGGCACTAAAAAGATTAATCAGCTCGAAAAACCTTCATTTTTATCATTAAAAGAAAGTATTTTTGTTTTAGCTGTGACGTGCGGTAGCATTTTTCTAGCTCACTTCGCCGAAGTTCTATTTGGTATTGAAGACTTCTCTGTCATTTTTATTATTTCTGTTTTAATTGTTGCAACGAAAACCCGAATGTTAGCTGCAGTAGTGGCTGCTCTTATTTGTTTCTTAGCCTATAATTTTTTCTTTATTGCCCCGCGTTATACCTTTCAGATTTCAGCACACCAAGGGGTAGTCACCGTTGTGGCTTTTTTTGCAGCAGCTTTAATTGCCGGGCGTTTGGCTTCTCAGTTACGCCAGCAAGTTTTATCTTTAAAAGCTGCCAATGCCTACACTAGGGTAATGCAAGACTTGGCACGTAAGCTTTCTAGTGCAGTAAATCTTGAAGAAGTCATGCAAACAGGACGTATGACTTTAGAAACACAACTTCAAACTAAAGTGTGGATTTCTATTCGAGATAAGGTAATTTCATCTGATATTGAGCTAAATGATAAAGAAAAAGTAGCCGCAGAATGGTGTTTGAAACACAAGCAGCCATGTGGGCGTTTTACTGATACGCTGAGTCAATCAAACTGGTGGTTTTTACCTCTTTTAGAACAAAAAAATAGCCTAGGTATTGTGGGAATTTACTTTAAGGATGAAGTGGTTTCCTTAAATTTTGAGCAAAAGAAACTGACTGAAAGTGTAATTGAGTATATTGCACAGGCAGTACTTCGAACCCAATTGGTGAATGAGCTTGAACAAGCAAAAGTCACCAGTGAAACAGAGCGCTTACGTTCTGCTTTATTATCTTCGGTATCGCATGATTTACGCTCGCCACTCGCTTCTATTATTGGGGCAGCAGACACACTTGCCAATTTTAAAGCTGAAATGACAGAACAAGACCAACAAGATCTGCTTGAAACAATTCATTTAGAAGGTGAACGCTTAGACCGTTATATTCAAAACTTGCTTGATATGACCCGTTTGGGACATGAAGGTCTAACTTTAAAGAGAGACTGGATTGGCGTAGATGAATTAATTGGTTCGGCAACTCGCCGTTTAAAGCGCTATAAACCAGATACACAAGTAGTAGTTCAGTTACCTGAGCAACCGATTAGTTTGTATGTTCACCCAGCACTGGTAGAACAGGCTATTTTTAATGTTTTAGAAAATGCGGCAAACTTTTCACCTCCAGATGAACCAGTCATGATTCGTACTCATCTTGTGTCAGAAGATGAGGTGAAAATAGAAATTGAAGATAAAGGTGCTGGAATCCCCGAAGACGAAAGACACCGCATTTTTGATATGTTTTATACTATGGAGCGTGGAGACCGTGGAAAATTTGGTACAGGTTTAGGGCTTACAATCGTAAAAGCGATTATTGGTGCTCATATGGGTACAATAGAAGCATTTTCAGGGCGCCAAAATAAAGGTACTTTAATTCAAATCAGATTACCCATTCACCCAGTAAAAGAATAAGTTGTAAATTCATGATAAGTTCCGAAACCTCACCTGTAGAAACACGTATTGTGATTATTGATGATGAGCCTCAAATCCGTAAATTTTTAGACATTGCTTTAAGAACTCAAAAATACAAAACCACGCTTTGCGAAACAGGTTACAAAGGTCTAGAGGCTTTGGCAACCCAAGGGGCCGATTTGGTTATTTTAGACTTAGGCTTACCTGATTTAGATGGAAAAGAAGTCCTTCAAGAATTACGTAGCTGGTCGAATGTTCCCGTTATTGTGTTATCTGTACGTGCTGATGAATATGAAAAAGTTGCCTTGCTAGACGCAGGCGCAAATGACTACATGACCAAGCCTTTTAGTGTGCAAGAGCTTTTGGCGCGCATACGTGTCATTTTAAGAAATCAACCGATTCAACAAGAAGCACATGTGTATGACGATGGTTATCTCAAGGTTGATGTCATGCAACGTTTAGTTTGGATCGAGCAACAACCAATTACTTTAACTCGAAAAGAGTTTCAGCTTTTGACGTTATTAATGCGCTATCAAGGGCAGCTTTTAACACAGCCTCAGCTCTTAAAAGAGCTATGGGGACCCACCCATCAGGAAGATACGCACTATTTACGTATTTTAGTGGGCAAGTTACGCAGTAAACTGGGGGATAACGCGATTCAGCCACGTTATATTGCTACTGAACCAGGTGTTGGGTTACGTTTTTTAGCTAAACAGAAAAATCATTAATTAGATATAAAAAAAACCTTAGGGTATTTCTCCCTAAGGGTTTGCAAAGTGGTTTATAGTTTTTTTGCTCTTTTTATTTATATATCCCAATGTTGTTCTGCTTCAGTCATTTGACTGTAAATATTTTGATATTCAGCCTGTTTAACCGTGTACCAATGTTCTACAAAGTCTGCCCCTAAATACCCTTTTAAAATAAGACTTCCTTTAAATATTTTTAAGGCTTCCGGCTGATTGTTGGCTAATAAAATGTGCTCGTCTGGAAACTTTAAAAGATGTGCAGGTTTTGGCAGCGGTAATTTATGAGATAAGCCATAAGATGCACCCGCTAAAATAGTCGCTGTAACTAGATAGGGGTTACAGTCAGCTCCAGCAACACGATATTCTAAGCGTTGATTTTGTACATCTGAGCATGGAATTCGGATTGCAACATTTCGGTTGTTAGTATCCCAATTGGCTTCTAATGGCACGTGATGACCAATTTTAAAACGTCTATAAGAATTGATATTAGGCGCTAAAATCGCCATAGATGCAGGCATTAACTCAATTAGGCCACTAATCGCGCTCAATAATTTGGCTGAAAGCTCATTTTTTTCTACTTCTGAGCTAAATATATTTTCATGGTATTGATTAAGTATGCTCATATGAAAATGCATGCCACTACCAGCCTTTGATAAGTTCGGTTTCGCCATGAAACAAGCAGTTAGATCATGCTTTCTTGCAACTTGTTTTACAATTCTTTTTAAAGCATTAATTTGATCGCAGAGCTTTAAAATATCATGGCTGTGTTGAAGATTTAATTCGTATTGTCCAGGGGATGATTCCGCAACAATAGCGGTAATTTCAATTGATTGTAGTAGGGCTGCTTTCTCAACTTCATCTAGGACTTGCTGATAGTTATTCGGTGCATCTATATCGAAACATTGGTTTTCTATGCAGGTTTCAGACTGATGCTGAGGTGAGAAAAGGTAAAACTCTAGCTCGGCAGCCATGACAGGGAAATAATTATTAGTATGTAACTGATTTAATAATTTTTTTAATATATTGCGTGGTTCATAGCGACAGTCTGAACCATCTTCTTCTTGCATTGATAGGTAAAGCTGAGCATTTAATTCTGGGGATAAGGCACTTGGTTGCAAGCGGCCTAAAATGGGCAGGCAAAGTCTATCTGGTTCACCAATATATTTTCCCAGGCCTGTTTCTTCAATTACTTTTCCATCAAGGCTCATGGCATAAACAGAAAGAGGAAAATAACATCCATTAGATAGATTTTTCAGACTCTTAACGTCAATACGTTTGCCACGAATATGCCCGTTTAAGTCGTGCAGATAAATATCCATGTGCTGAGTGTGTGGATATAAGCTTAAATATTCATCAACTTCTTTTAAAAAAAGCTCTGAGTTGAAAATGTCGGTTTGTGTTGGAGGAATAAAATCATCTGTTATTTTAAATGCCTTAAAGTGAGAATTTTGTAAGTTTAAATTTGGGTAAATATGCGTACTCATTATAAAAAACCTTGGTGGTTATTTAGCTAAAATCCTAACGTAGCCTTTGAAGTTAATCTCGTAAAAAAAGAGTAAAATAATGAAAGGTTTTTTTATGGGGTTTATTGTTTTTATTTATTAATAATCAATAACTTGAGTCTGGTTTTTATAATCAATTTTTAAGGTAAAATTAGCGTATAAGAGCAGTCGGCGCATTATAAAATTCTATGGATTTCTCTTTTTAAAATTAAACAAAGCTAAAAATTTTAGCTTCTTATTTGGTGAGATGGTCAAACTGCTTTAAACTTAAACGCTTATCCAGTTAAACATTTATGTATAAATCTTGAATTGAGCAAGGCTTATATAGCACATGTACTGGAATTTTATTTTTTGCGTTTTTTTAATTTTATTTTTGAGTTTTCTTAATATGAAAAATATCGGTTTAGCCATTTTAGCAATCAGTCTTTCAGGTTGTGCTGCAATGAGCGTAGAAGAATGTAAGACTGCGAATTGGTCATTAGTGGGTGAGAAAGATGGTTCAAAGGGGGCTTCGCCACGTTTAGATCAATATTATAAAGCGTGTGGAAAAGCCAATATTGTTCCAGATCAAAAGTCATATGAACGTGGGTATAAAGAGGGCTTAGGGTATTATTGCCAGCCATCAAATATTTTTTATAACGCTTTAGAGGGTAACGGCAATATTAATGTATGCCCAATCGAGCAGCGTAATCGTTTAAGACCTTATTATCGAGCTGCCTCAGATTACTACAATGCAAAAAATGAATATGACCGTTATGATGAAAAGTTTAAGCAATATTCTGATAGTGCTTATAACGAAAAATTAAAGCCAGAAGAGCGTGAGCGTTATCGTAAGCTTTTAAGAGAATTACAAATTGATCGTGACCGTATTAACAGAAACTATTGGAATTCAATTCGAGATATCGAACGTTTCAAATATGATCACGGCTTAAAATAATATTTAAAACAGGATTGATCCGAATGAGATCAATCCTTTGGTTTTTAAAGATAATAACTGGTTTTTGTCATTAACTTTGAAATAGCAGTCATCGTAATTTTTACTGCATATGGTAATTCAACACCGCCTGCTTCAAGTGCAGTATGACGGTGATGTAATTCATCTTCATTCATTTGCTCTAAAATTTTACGAGAGCGTTCATCTTGAGCGGGTAACTGGTTTAAGTGATCTTGTAAATGCAGACTAACCTGACGTTCAGTTTCAGCAACAAAACCTAAGCTATATTTATCACCTGCAATACCAGCAAGGGCACCCATGCCATATGACAACCCGTACCAGATTGGGTTTAACAAACTTGTATGACTGTTTAATTCTTTTAAACGATCTTCACACCAAGCTAAATGATCTTGTTCTTCAATCGCTGCTTGTTGCATTTCTTGACGTACATTTGGCAATTTCGCCGTTAATGCTTGCCCATGGTAAAGTGCTTGAGCACATACTTCACCACTGTGGTTAACACGCATTAAACCTGCGACATGGCGAGCATCTTCTACACCAAGTTTTGTTTCTACTGTTTCAGCTGGATTTTGACGCTGTGCTGCTGTTGCACCCGGAACAAGACTACGCAATGCCTGATCAAATGAGTTAATAAGTTGATCAATTCCAGTATAGTGGCGCATAAATTAGTCCTCTAAAGAAAGGTGGGCTGTGGCAAGCATTGGTTTTAGTCTAGCGAGAAGCCAGATACTAAAGATTGCACTAAGTACAGCTGTAATAATAAATAGTATTTTAATATCAATTTTTAAAACACTTAAGATTAAGATTGAAAAAATTGCAGAAGAAACCATGAATACAGCATTTAAAATGTTATTCGCTGCAACAACACGTGCACGATGTGAACGTGGTGAATAAGCCTGCATCATGGCATATAGGGGAACAATATAAAAACCGCCACTAATACCCAATAAAGTCACAGCAATCATGACATGGTAGTAAACCCAGCCTTGGGTGAAAACGTCTTTTAAGGTAAGTAATGCCCCAGTTCTTTCTGGTACAAAAGCTAAACTGGCAGCAAGGTAGATCGCAAAAACAGTAAGGCCAACTGCACCAATCGGCATCATTTTAATATTAATTTCTGAACCACCAATTTTACGGCAAAGAAGAGAACCCACACCAATACCGACTGAAAAGAAAGTCAGTAACAAGCTAACGACATTTTCTGATGCATGAAGGTTTTGCTGGGTAAGCTGTGGAATTTGAGTTAAATAGGTCGCACCATAAAACCAGTACCAAGAGTTGCCTAGCAAAATTGTGAATACTAACGGTAAGCTTTTGGCATATTTAATGGTTTGAAAGCTGGTACGGATGAAATTCCAGTCAATCTTTAAGTCAGGTGCAGCAACTTTTTGCGGCAAAATGAAGCGACTAAATAAATAGCCTATGCAAGCAATAGCCACTACGGTGATACTAATCCACAATAAATTACCATCTGATGAGGCAATTACGGCACCACCTAAGATCATACCGAATAAGATCGCCATAGATGTACCGGATTGAAATAGCGCATTACCCGACATTAATTCGTTCGGTTTTAAGATTTCAGGCAAAATTGCATATTTAATTGGGCCGAAGAACGTCGAATGCGTACCCATCAAAAATAAAGCAAAAAGAAGTAGCCATAAGTTTCCTAACAGGAACCCCGCAGTACCGATGAGCATAATGATGATTTCTAAAATTTTAATACCACGGACGAGTTGAGATCGTTCGTATTTGTCGGCGATTTGTCCAGCTGTGGCTGAAAAAAAGAAATATGGCAGAATAAACAAGAGGGCTGCCAAATTATTAAGAGTACTTACAGGAGCAGATTGTTGCTGAATCCATCCATAAGTAATCACCAATAATAAAGCTTGCTTAAAAACGTTATCATTTAATGCGCCAAAAAACTGGGTAAAAAACATCGGTACAAACCGACGTGAGGTCATCAGGTGCTCATCTTGTTTCATCATGTGCAAACTTCATTGTGTTTTATAAAAAAATGTGACCGAGTGTTAATTTGCATAGAAAACCATGTATGATATTTTTAACGCTTGATTAAATGAAAAATCAATGGTTTTGAGTGAGTTTTACACTCACATTGGTGCGTTTTATTAAAAAATAAGTCTAGAGTTTTCTATGCCTTCTAAAATTAAGTTTAAACAGTCAACTCTCTCACATTCTATGCATTTAATTTTAAAAATGCAGGGCATTCCTAAACTTATTTGTAGCAGCTTGTTGTTAAGCGTTTGCGTAACGCCAAGTTTTGCTCAAACTTCTGTTGAGAATAGTTCATCAACAACTTTAAACCAGACAGTATCTGAGGAGTCAACTGAACAGTCAGCTCAGGTTAATGAGCAATATACTGCTCCAGTTACAGATATCGCTACACTTGTAACCCAAGCTCAGCAGCAACAAGATAGCTTGGCTATATTGCAACAACAAGAACAATTTCCAAATCAAATTGATGAATTTAAGCCAATTACTCTTGATAATCTTGAAGATTTACCCGATATGCCTGTTGATCAAAACATGGCAAATGAAATTTATAGGGTAGCGGAAGAAGCGAAGAATGAAGCACAGAACTTTCAAAATGGGACTCAGAAACTCCCTGAAGTTACTGTAAGCGATGCAACTCAATCTGAATTAAATCAAATTAATCAGGCACCTGTAAATATTGATCAGCTTATGCAAGAGATTAAGTCTGATAGTAAGATTGTAGTTGAAGCCAATGAGACTGGAAAAACACTGCCTGAATTGACACCAGAGGCCGAAGAACCGCCTGAGCAAGTTGGTTTCTTTAAGCGTATTTTAAATAAAGTACGTCCGCCACGTGCAATTCCGATGGAACAAGTACCGCGTATTAGCGCAGAGGTAGAAGGTGCTTCAGATGTGTTGGCTAAAAATATTAAAGGTAAGCTTTCAACATTTACCCAAGAGTCATTTGAAGACTTCAATGCTGCTTTACCTCAGCTTAGAACATTAAGTAATCAGGCTGCTCAAGCTGTTGGCTACTATAATGCTGAGTTCCGATTTGAAAAATTAAGTCCGAGTCGTGTTCGTGTCAGAGTGACACCAAATGAACCAGTACGAATTAATGAGCAAAATATTGAGTTTACCGGTCCAGGCGAAAAGCAGCCGCAATTTCAGGTTATTCGTTTAGTTCCCGATCAAGATGTGGGTGATATCTTTAACCACGGTTTATATGAAACCACTAAAAGCCGTATTGTTGATGCCGCATCTAATAATGGTTATTTTGATGCTTATTGGCGATTGCATGATGTAAAAGTAAGTCAGCCAGAAAATAAGGCCGATATCAATTTACGCTACGAGACTGGTGAGCGCTATAAATTAGACAAGGTCGAGTTTCGTATGAGTGATCCTTCGAAACCTTTGCCATTAAACCAAAATATCTTAGAAAGTATGGCGCCTTGGAAAGAGGGTGATGACTATGCCTTCTGGCGTGTAAATGTGCTCGCAAATAACCTAACCAACTCACGTTATTTCAATTACACCTTGGTTGATAGTATTAAACCAGACCCAATTGAAAAGCCACTTGAGCTACCACCAGATTTACAAGCTTTGGTGGATGAACAAAATATTGATGTTGATGAGTCTAATTTACTTTCACCAGAACAACGACAACTTGCGAAAGCACGTCAATTAGCGACATCCAATAAAGAAGTTACGCAGAACGTAGTCGATGAAAAACAGTTTGCCGGAACACAAAATGCGAAACAGGCAGAGCCTCAAACTGCAATGTTGCAAAGCGCCGCAGCTCAGCATGATGAACAGGAAACTGAACAGGATCGTTTACAAGCTCAAGCACGTGAAACAAAAAGAATTCCAGTTATTGTGACTTTAAATGCTGACAAGCTAAATAGTTTGGAAACTGGTATTGGTTATGGAACCGATACGGGGGCGCGTTTACGTAGTCAATATCGCCGTTCTATCGTAAATAAATATGGTCATTCTTTTGATGCCAACTTAGAAGTTTCTGAAATTCGTCAATCGATTGATGGTCGATATAGTATTCCCTATAAACATCCGTTAAATGACTATTTCAATATCGTTGGCGGTTATGAGCGTGAAACACGGGATGATATTGGTCCGGATGTAAGCCTGTTAACCGAATCTGCTGTTGTGGGCGGTGAGCGTATAATCAAACGTCCATTAGGTAATTGGCAGCATACTATTGGTGTTCGTTATCGTTTAGATCGTTTGACCCAAAAAGGTAATGTTGATATTTCTGAATTACCAGATGCTTTTAAAACAGCTGCATCTGAGCAAGAAGCATTATTGTTTAGTTATGAAACATCTAAAACCTCAAGTAATACACGTTTAAACCCAACAAAAGCTTTTAAACAAACTTATAAATTAGAATTAGGCAGTGAGAGTTTACTCTCAGATGCCAATATGGCGATTGCGAGTGCAGGCTGGAGATTTATTTATTCTCTAGGTAAAAATGATGATCACCAATTTGTTGGAAGATCTGACCTTAGTTATATTTTTACAGATGACTTTGACAAAGTTCCATACAATCTTAGATTCTTTACGGGTGGTGACCAAACGATTCGTGGATTTGACTATAAAAGTCTTTCTCCAGAAGTAGATGGATATAAAATTGGGGGCCAAGCTTTAGCTGTAGGTTCTTTAGAATATAACTATCAGTTCAAAGATGGATGGCGAGCAGCTGTTTTCTCTGACTTTGGTAATGCTTACGATAAAGATTTCAGTAATCCAGCAGCTTATAGTGTTGGGGTCGGAATTCGCTGGAAGTCTCCAATTGGGCCAATCCGTTTAGATGTCGCTTCGGGTATTTCAGATGAGAACCATCCGATTCGTTTACATTTCTTTATAGGCCCACAACTTTAAAAATAAAATTTTATTAGGTTTATTTTATGGCGGAAGTAGAACAGCAGCCCACTTCGGCACCAAGCTCTCCTAAGAAGAAGCGTCGCATTTTGCGTAGCTTCTTGCTGACGATATTGATCATATTGTTATTATTGGCTTCTTCGTTAGTCATCATGATGTCAACGGATCGCGGAAGCCGTTTTTTATTAGATCGAGTTTTAGAAGCTCAGAAAATAATTAAATATGAATATGAAGGCGGCAACTTATTGCGAGGCATTATTCTCAAAAATGTGTTGGTGCAATTAAAAGATGTCGATGTTTCATTAGATCGAGCTGATGTAGGCTTAGGATGGCGTTCTTTATTATTAGAAAAAGAAGTGCATTTAAGCCATGCAGATGTACGCAACTTACGTATTATTAATAAAACTCCGCCCTCTGGTAAACCGTTTGAATTTAAACCAATCAAGTTACCCTTTGTTTTACGCGTAGATGAAGGTGATGTTGATCATTTAGAAATTAAGTTGGCAACCTCAGATGTAAGTTTTCATGACGTTCATTTGCAGGATGCACTTTGGTCAGAGACCAAACTGGAATTTGAAAAATCTAGTATGGATATGGGCTATCTTTCAGTCCATAACGCAACAGGTAAAATGGATTTCAGTGGTAAATATCCATTAGATGCCACAGCAGATTTAAGAATCCCATCTTTAAAAAGTCTAAATATTCAAAATATTAAAGTGGCTGCTCGGGGAAGTTTAGATACTATAAAAGCTGGGGTTGCAACAACCACTCCCGATCTATTAACAGGTTGGGTAATATTGCATCCTGTTCGCGATGAAGTTCCAATGCAAGGTGAACTATTATTAAAAAACTATCATTTACCTTTGCTACAAGAACAAAAACTATTTGCAAAAAATGGTGTGATTAAGTTTCAAGGTGATATTAAACAGCTTAATTTGGCACTTGATACAGATTTAAAGGGTGAGAATTTACCTGAAGGTCAGTACAACGCTTTAATGAATACTGATTTAGTTCATCAGCTTAATATTACCGATTTTAATGGCCAAGTTATGAAAGGTGCCGTTAATCTTAAAGGTCTGGTGAATTGGAAAGATCATGTGACTTGGGACATCAAAGGTCGTTTAGATCGCATTAATCCTAAAGACAAAGCGATTCCTCAGGTGGTTCAAGACTTCTTACCGCCAAGTTTAGATGCTGCTATTGCTTCAACTGGTTCTTTGGAAAAAGGCACAGAAGTATTTGCTAACGTTGATTTTGACCGTTATGAGTCTTGGAAACTCAAGCTTAATCAGGCGCCTGAAAAAAATAATAAACCTCAACCAATGCTCATGAATGTGGCGTGGGCGAATATAGACCGTGCAATGCCTTATATTGGATGGTTAAGTAGTGATAATGGTCAAGTCGATTTAACATTACGTGACGGTCAACAAGATATTAAGGTTGCTACAAAAGTATATCAGCATGAAAAAACTTTATTGCCAGCAGGACAATATCTAGCCAACCTGAATGTTAAAGATAATATCTTAAATGTGCCTAATTTTAGTTTTGCTGCTGAAAAAGGTAGCTTAACAGGTCAGGCTAAAGTTTTATTACCTACTGAAAAACGTCAGCTGGCTTGGAATGCTTTATTAAATGCAAACGATTTTAATCCGCAAAGTATTCAAGCAGCAGCGCCAGTTAATCTGTTAAACGGTTCGATTAAGGCAAATGGTTTCGCTAAACCAAACCAGCAAATTATTCAGTTTGAGAAAATTGATTTAACTGGTCGATTGGCTCAAGCAGGTCAAGAAACTGTAAGTTTAGGTGGAAAAAGTACAGCAGCATTATTATTTCATGATGTTAAAGCTGGTGGCGGCTTTAAAGGCTTTGCGGTTAATTATGACGGGTCTTTAAAAGCCTTAAAACAGGCAAATGGTTTGTTGAAGTTTTCTATAGCGGGCACGCCAGATTTTATTCGAATTAGCCAGTTACAACATGATGGTGTGGCTGGAAAAATCTATGCTACTGGTTCTGTCAATTTAAAAGACCGCATTGCATGGGATATTAATAGTTCATTAGTACGCTTTAAGCCTCAATATTTTGCCTCAACTGTTAAAGGTGAAATTTCAGGAAATCTGAAAACTCAAGGGGTTTGGTCTGATCACTTGAAGCGAATTAATATTCAGCAATTGAATCTTGCAGGCTTTTTAAATAATAAACCTGTTCGGGGTAAGGGTAATCTATCTCTATTGATGGATTCCAATCAAAATGGCTTTTTACCTCAGCAATTTGAAGCAAATAACTTATTTTTAGTGTATGGACAGAACCAGCTACAAGCTACTGGCAATGCACAAAATCTAAAAATTAAGCTGAATGCGCCAGCACTCTACGAGTTATATCCGGGACTGCGTGGTCGAGCTTATGGTGATTTGAATGTTCAATCACAACCACGTTTAAAAGCAACAGCCAATATTGCCGTAGATAATTTTGCTTTTAATACACTCGTAAGTGTGAAGAGATTGAGTATTCAGGGTGAGCTTCCAACATCGGAAACAACACCGACTCAATTAACCGCAAAATTAAATAATCTGCGTAGCGGAAATAGAGAAATCCAGTCCGCTGAAGTGAATTTGACAGGAACAAGAAAAGCACATTTATTAAAAGTACTTGGCAATAATAGTGTTTCCAAGTTCTATGTTCAGCTGGCAGGCGGGTTTAACCAAAAGAATGATTGGTTAGGTCAAATTCAGAAAGGAAGTTTTGATTCACGACGAATTCGTCTGGCACAAAATCAAAATGCTCCAGTAATTTTTTCTTCTGCGAAATCTGAGCTATATGTGGGCCAACATTGCTGGCAAAGTACCAATAGTCAGCTCTGTTTTGATCAGCCTGTAAGAGTGAGTAAAGCACGAGGGAATATTTCCTTTGTAACTCAGAACATGGACTTAAGTGATTTCGCGGCATTTATGCCAGAAGGCTTAGCGATGACTGGACAATTAAATGGTTACGCTAAGGCATCGTGGGTAAATGGCGGTAATCCAAAACTTGATGCGCGTTTAATTACGCGTAAAGGTGAAATCGGTTTAGCTGCTGAAGATCCACAAGATCCTGCAACGACTTTGGCTTATGATGAGTTAGGGGTAATTGCAAAAAGTGTATCAGAGGGTCTGTTATTTCGTGTTGATGTGAAAACACCAGATATTGGTACGGGTTACGCGAACGTTATTATCAACCCATTCCAGTCATCAATGCCAATGCATGGTGAAGTGGCCTTTAATGATGTTCAATTAAAAGTCTTGAAACCATTTATTCAAGATGTTCGCTCAATGAGTGGGACGTTAGCCTTGGCTGGTAAAGTCAACGGTACATTAACTCAACCTCAATTTACTGGTGAAATGCGCCTGAAGAATGGTGCGATCAGCATGATTTCTCTGCCAGTGAATCTAACCAATGTGCAGGTGTATTCATCAATTCGTCAGGATATGGCAACAATTGATGGAGCGTTTAATAGTGGGCAAGGTGTAGGCTTGCTTAAAGGTAGTTTTGAGTGGAAAGATGCGCCGCGCCTTCAATTAAATCTGAAAGGTGATAATTTACTGGTACGTCAAGCGCCATTAATTACAGCAATTGCCAACCCGAATCTGACACTTGATATGTATCCTTTTGATAAGCGTTTAAGCTTAAAAGGATCAGTAGATGTTCCTCGTGCACGTATTTCAATGCCAGAAACGACTGTTCCAATTATTAATACTTCATCAGATGTTCGCATTGTGCGCCAAGGTCAAGATCCACTTGCAATTTTACGGGCCGCTAAATCTTGGGATATTCGAGCTGATATTTCTGTTAATATTGGAAAACAAGTTATCTTCCAAGGCTTTAACAGTAATATTCCATTAGTTGGTCGTCTAAACTTAAGCCAACGTGGTTATGAAACTGCAATGAGAGCTAATGGAGCGATTGGTGTCAGCCAAAAAGTGAAAATTGAAGCTTATGGACAAAGTCTAGACTTGAACCGAGCAATTGCCCGTTTTAATGGACCATTGGCTAACCCGACTTTAGATATCGATGCGAACAAAAATGTTCAGGGAAGCATGGTTGGCGTACGTGTTACGGGTACTGCGACATCACCAAACATTCAGGTTTATAACGATGCAGGTCTATCTGAGCAAGAAGCATTGAACGCGCTCGTTACGGGTCGTATTAATGAAGGTTCGAGTGGCTTGAGTAATGCAGAAGGTTTTAAATCTGATGTAAACAACACCATTGCTGCTGCGGGTATTAGTATGGGCTTGGGTGGTACACGTGCTTTAACTAACCAGATTGGACGTACGTTTGGTTTGAGCGGTTTAGCTTTAGATGCACAAGGTACAGGTGATGATACGCAAGTGAGTTTAACGGGTTATATCACACCAGATCTGTTTATTCGCTATGGTGTTGGAGTGTTTACTCCTGTAAACAAACTCACTTTACGTTATCAAATGAATCGACGTTTATATTTAGAAGCAAGTCAATCTCTAGAAAGAGCAATCGATCTTTTCTACAACTGGCGCTTTTAGTTAGTTGAAACTAATAATGAATGAATTAAGAGCTCACTATTGTGGGCTTTTAATTTAATAACGTCTTCATAACATTTAAAAAAGTTGAGTGTTTATCATCTAAAGTATCGCTTCTCTTAAGAGTAAAGAAGCCTTGGATAGGTATTGGTTAAAGAAAATTCACTTGAAAATTGCTGTTTTATAAATTAGTTTTCAGAAACATTAAATGAAATTAGATTGATATACCTTGTTGATAAATGCAAATAAGGTGGTTTTTTTCAAGGATATAGTAGTGAATATAGATACTTATGTTGAAATTAAAAATGGCAAGGAAAACGATATCAACGTTAAATATCGTGGCCTAATTCAAAAATTAACAGCAACATTGTCATTGACGCTCTTGTCATTTGGATGGTGCTCCACCGTAAATGCTGCACAACAACAAATTGCTTTAGTAGGAACATGGACATCAATTCCTAATGCACCGCTTGCGCAAAAACCAAAACAAGCCAGTGAAGGTTTGTACCAGCTTCAAGTGAATAAGGATGGAACTTTAACTCCTGTTAAAGTGCTGAAAATGAAAAGTCCTTCTTGGATTGTGAAATCGAAAGATGGTCGTTTTGCATATACCACTAATGAAGAAAACGAAGGTGCGGTGACTGCATTATCTATTCAAAACGGAAAGGTGGAAGTGTTGAACACTGTGGATAGTCATGGTGGACATCCAACACATGCAACAATCAGTTTAGATGGTAAGTTCCTGTTTGTATCGAACTATTCTGCATTCGATAAAGGCCGTGGTGGTGTGGCTGTTTTGCCAATTTTACCAAATGGCCATTTGGGTGAAAAAGTACAAAATATAGTTTTTGAGGAAGGTTCTGGCCACGTTAAAGGTCGCCAAGAAAGTGGTCATGCTCATTCGACAACTTTCAGTCCAGATGGTAAGTATTTATATGCTAGCGATCTTGGAAATGACAAAGTCTATACATTTCATTATAACCCGAACAAGGCTCAGCCACTTGAAGCGGATACTAACCGCGATGTAACTTTTACGCATGGTTCTGGCCCGCGTCATATGGTCTTTTCACCAAATGGCAAACATGCGTATGTTACCGCAGAAATGCGAAGTGAAATTGTGACATTTAACGTGCAAGATGGTCATTTGAAAAAAGTGGCTGAGCTAAAACTAATCCACGAGGATAAAACACCTGAATTTAAGAGTGCGAGTGGAATTATCCTTAGCCCAAATGGTAAATATGTGATTGCTGCCAATCGAGGTGCAGACAACAAACTTTTAGTATTTAAAATCCAACAGAATGGATTGCTAGCTAAGCCAGTTGCTTATAAAGCGAATGGTATTGAACCACGTGCCTTCTCATTTGATGCATCTGGTAAATATCTATATGTAACCAATGTTTATAGTAACAATATTAGTTTATTCCGTTTTGATGCAAAAAATGGCACCTTAAAACCAGCTGGCGATGCAGCAAAAATATCAACACCTACGGATATTAAATTCTTTAATTAATCCAAAACATGAAACAGGCATGTCTAATGCTTAATACAAAAGACCGAGATTTTTTGATCTCGGTTTTTTATAGCAGTTTTGGCAAAAACGATGATTTTCCGTATGATATGGACAGCAATAATTAGTGTAGTGAAATGATGAAAAAGATTTTATTGATTGCAATGAGTTTGCTCTTTGTGGGTTGTTCAGAAAAGAAACCATTAACACCAGAAGAGCAGTGGCATGGCTTTTGTACTAGCGTAGGAAATGCTGCAAGAAGTATTGTTTTTGATCGTCAGCAAGCAATTGAAAAAACGCAGGCAGTTGAGCATGCAAATAAGATTGAAGATGAGATAACTAAAAAATTCATTCTTAATGTTATTGAAAAAGTTTATGCAATTCCAAAAGAAGAACTGACAAAAGATCCTCAAGCAATCCAAGAAAAAGTTAGAAAGCAAATGATGAATGAATGTTTGGCAACCCCTCATGACAAAATGCCAAAATATAAATCATTCTAATTGTGGATGAGGTTATTGAATTTTCATCTGGCTGAAGCTCTTTTTGCTTAAAAATAGCTCAATTTTACCCAATATGCTCATTATTTGAACATAGGTATTTAGATACAAAATAATGGGCATCACGGAGAAACACCCCGCGCTCATTAACTTTTACCTTGAACTCTAGTAAACTTTTGTAGTCCATATTACTTGTGAAGCTTTTAAGAAAGCTGGAATTTGCAAGTAATTTTTCAAAAAAAGAGGAATGAACACCGTGCTAGAAGCTTACCGCCAACACGTTGAAGAACGTGCCGCACTCGGAGTCCCACCGAAGCCACTTGATGACGCTCAAACAGCTCAGCTTGTTGAACTATTAAAAAATCCACCAGCAGGCGAAGAAGCGTTCTTGGTAGATTTGCTTGAAAACCGTGTTCCTGCAGGTGTTGACCAAGCAGCTTACGTAAAGGCAGCATTCTTGGCAGCGATTGCAAAAGGCGAAGCAACTTCACCACTCGTTTCTAAAGAACGTGCAGTTTACTTACTTGGCACTATGCTAGGTGGTTATAACGTAGCACCACTTGTTGAACTTCTTGACAATGCTGAACTTGCAGGCTTAGCTGCTGAAGCATTAAAGAAAACTCTTCTTGTATTTGATGCATTCCATGATGTAGCAGATAAAGCAAAAGCTGGTAATGCAGCTGCTAAAGCTGTTTTACAATCTTGGGCTGAAGCAGAATGGTTCACTAGCCGTCCTGACGTTCCAGAAGAAATCAAAATCACTGTGTTTAAAGTAACTGGTGAAACAAATACTGATGACTTGTCTCCAGCTCAAGATGCTTGGAGCCGTCCAGACATTCCATTACACGCAAATGCAATGTTGAAAAACGAGCGTGATGGTATCAACCCTGAAAAACCAGGTGAAGTTGGTCCATTAAGCCAAATTAAAGAACTTATCGCTAAAGGCAATCAAGTTGCTTACGTTGGTGACGTTGTTGGTACAGGTTCAAGCCGTAAGTCTGCAACTAACTCTGTTCTTTGGTTCTTTGGTGATGAACTTCCACACATTCCAAACAAAAAAGACGGTGGTGTGTGCTTAGGTTCTAAGATCGCTCCAATTTTCTTCAATACTATGGAAGATGCAGGTGCATTACCTGTAGAAATCGACGTTGCTAATATGAACATGGGCGACGAAGTAGTATTGAAAATTGACCATGCTGCTGCAAAAGTAACTGCTTTTAAAGATGGCGTGCAAATCTCTGAAGCAGATCTTAAAACTCCAGTACTTTTAGACGAAGTACGTGCTGGTGGTCGTATTAACTTGATCATTGGTCGTGGTTTAACTGCTAAAGCACGTGAAGAATTAGGTCTTGCACCTTCTACATTATTCCGTACTCCAGTACAACCTGCTGACACTGGCAAAGGCTTCACACAAGCTCAAAAAATGGTTGGCCGCGCATGTGGTTTACCAGAAGGTCAAGGTATCCGTCCAGGAACTTACTGTGAACCTAAAATGACTACAGTTGGTTCTCAAGATACAACAGGTCCAATGACTCGTGACGAGTTAAAAGACTTAGCATGCTTGGGCTTCTCATCTGACTTAGTGATGCAGTCTTTCTGTCACACTGCTGCGTATCCAAAACCAGTTGACGTAACAACTCACCATACATTACCTGACTTCATCATGAACCGTGGTGGTGTATCTTTACGTCCAGGTGACGGTATTATCCACTCTTGGTTAAACCGTATGTTACTTCCAGATACAGTAGGTACTGGTGGTGACTCACATACTCGTTTCCCAATCGGTATTTCATTCCCAGCGGGTTCTGGTCTTGTTGCGTTCGCAGCAGCAACTGGTGTTATGCCACTTGATATGCCTGAATCTGTACTTGTTAAGTTTAAAGGTAAAATGCAACCTGGTATCACTTTACGTGACCTTGTACATGCAATTCCTTACTACGCAATTCAAGCGGGTGATTTAACTGTAGAGAAGAAAGGTAAGAAAAATATCTTCTCTGGTCGTATCCTTGAGATCGATTTATCAGAAATGGAAAATGACTTGACTGTTGAGCAAGCATTCGAACTTTCTGATGCGTCAGCTGAACGTTCTGCTGCTGGCTGTTCAATCACACTTTCTGAAGAGAAAGTTGCTGAATACCTACGTTCTAACATCACGATGTTGAAGTGGATGATCGCAGAAGGTTATGGCGATGCACGTACACTTGCTCGTCGTGCTGAAAACATGCAGAAGTGGTTAGATAACCCAAGCTTGTTAAAAGCTGATGCTGATGCAGAATACCTAAAAGTTTACGAAATCGATCTTGCTGACATCAAAGAACCAATTCTTTGTTGCCCGAACGATCCAGATGACGCGAAACTTCTTTCTGACGTTCAAGGCGACAAAATTGATGAAGTATTCATCGGTTCTTGTATGACGAATATCGGTCACTTCCGTGCAGCTGGTCAGTTACTAGATAAAGTACCTGGTGGTTCATTGTCTACTCGTTTATGGTTGGCTCCACCAACTCGTATGGACGAGCACCAATTAATGGAAGAAGGCTTGTATAACATCTATGGTCGTGCTGGTGCACGTACAGAGATGCCTGGCTGTTCATTATGTATGGGTAACCAAGCACGTGTAGCGCCGAACACAACATGTGTATCGACTTCTACTCGTAACTTCCCGAACCGTTTAGGTCAAGGTGCTAACGTTTACTTAGCGTCTGCTGAGCTTGCATCTGTAGCTGCGGTTCTTGGTAAATTACCAAGCCCAGAAGAATATCAACAGTACGCGTCGCAAATCGACAGCGCTTCTGCTGACATCTACAAATACTTAAACTTCGACAAGATGAGCGAATATACTAAAGAAGCTGATCAAGTTGATACTAAGAAAATCCAAGCTGCTCAATTGACTTAATACGTCAATTTAGTAAAAAAAGGAGCTGATTATTCAGCTCCTTTTTATTTTAAATGAGACTTTGTACATTATTAGACTTAGAAAATAATAAATAGATCAAATTTTATTTAATGAAAATGTAAAAATAAATATTACTCTAGATATTAAATTGATTTTTGTTTTAAAATATTCGAACGAACTTGAAAATAATTAAAAAAATATGAGTATTTTATATAGGGAACTTAAGAATGCTAAAGACAATTGTTGAATTTAAATTTGATGATTATCAATTATATGACCAAAAAACTTATGCTGATGAAGGTGGTATTTTAGTTCAAAAAACTGAAGATATTGCACAATATATTTTTAGTATATTAAAGAATAGATATCATTTAAATGTAGAGTTATATAGTGAAACCTGGGGGTGGGAAATTGAGATTCCCTTAGCTGAAATAACGATGTATCTTGGAATAAGTGTCTATGAAGAATATAGTAATGGATTCGCAATTTTTATTTCTCCAAATACTCCGATTTTAAGAAAATTTCTATTTAGAAAAATTGATATTACTCATCATATTATGATGTTGCAAAATTATATAAATATTATCTTAAAATCGCATCCAGGCATCTATGATGTGATGTGGTGGGAAGAGAATGAATTTCGATGTGTAGCCACGAATTGATGAAAAAATTTAAGGCTCAAATATTGGGGTAAGTAAAACAAAAATTGTTAAAGACTATATTGGTGAATAGAGGCGATGAGCTTACTATATCTACAATATTAAGTGGTCAGATCAATATGCATAATTCAGCTTGGAAGGGATTACGTAAGTTTTTTTATAATAATCTTCATAACCATGACTATGAAACGACGGTAAGTAAATGCATTAACTATTTTTTAGTTATTTTAATTATTGGTAACGTCGCTGCTGTTTTATTAGAAACAGTAAATGATTTGTACTCAAATTATCGTATTTGGTTTGACTACTTTGAGAATATTTCAATCGCAATTTTTAGTATTGAGTATTTATTAAGGTTGTGGAGTGTTGCAGATCGAGATACGACACAATCCGCATGGAAAACTCGCTTGAATTGGATGAAAAGTGGGGAAGCAATTATTGATTTGATGGCAATTTTGCCAGCTTACCTGAATTTCTTTGTACGAATCGATCTTCGTATGCTTCGGATTTTACGTCTACTTCGTTTATTAAAATTAACACGCTATTTTATCTCACTACAGATATTGTTATGTGTGATTAAACGCGAGAAGGGATCTTTTCAAGCAGTTATCTTTATTTTAATTATCATGATTATTATGACTGCTTCTGGAATTTATGTGGTTGAAAACAAAGCTCAGCCAGAAGCTTTTAGCTCAATACCTAAATCTATGTGGTGGGCAGTGGTTACCTTAACTACAGTGGGGTATGGCGATGTCACTCCTGTAACTAGCCTAGGAAAGTTATTAGGGGCGCTTATTACTATTTTAGGTGTGGGTATTGCAGCATTGCCTGCTGGTATTTTGGCGTCTGGACTTGCAAATGAGCTTAATCAACGGAATCAGAGACTAGAGCAAGAGTTTCGTGAGCTACTTCAAGCACGAGGTATTGATATTTTACATGATGAAATTGAAATAGAGCGGGTCCGTCAAAAAGTAGGATTGCCAAAAGAGCAAGCGCATAACCTGATTATTCAAATTATGCGTGAAAAAGTATTAGAGGAAGAAGAGACGGTTCGAGAGAAAAAATGTTATTGCCCGCACTGTGGTGGAAAGCTAACTGATTAGAAATAATAAGTTAGCCTTTTGTTTAATTAAGCTTTTTTGCTGGCTTTTTCTACTGCAAATGCGATAAGTAAGATAATCAGACCGCCAAGGCTTAAAACAAAACCTACCCAGATTGGAGCGATCCAACCCATTTGGTGGCTGAGTACCCAGCCCCCTAAAAATGCACCTAATGCATTGGCCATATTAAAGGCAGAGTGGTTGAGTGAGGCAGCTAAAGTTTGGGCATCACCTGCAACATCCATTAGACGAGTTTGTAATGCTCCGCCTAACCCCATTACCGTGAGGCCAATTAAAAATAAAGATGCGATGGCAGTATAGATATTACTCATTAAAAAACTAGTGACAACAAAAGCGATAGCTGAGCTAATTAATACACCCACTATAGTTTTGTTGAGGTTCTTATCTGCAAGCCATCCTGCCGCTAAACCACCAATAACCATACCTATACCCCAGATAGCTAAAGCGATAGGAACGATTTGGATATTAACTTCTGTGTATTCGGTCAAAATTGGAGAGACATAGCTATAAACTGAAAACATGCCTCCAAAACCGATTGCACCCACTGCTAGTGTTAACCACATGTTGATATTTTTAAGGCCAGCTATTTCAGTTTTTATACTGGCAGTAGCTTGAACTGGGATATTGGGTACAAAGAAGCCAACAGCAATTAAAGTGACGAAAGCAATAGTTGCTGAAAACTCAAAACCTGCTCTCCAACCAAAGTTTTGGCCTAACCAAGTTGCTAGAGGAACTCCAATTACTGTTGCGACTGTAAGCCCCATCATCATTTGGGCAACTGCAGAAGCTCTTCTTGACGGACCCGCTAGTTCAGCTGCAACTAACGCACCGACTCCAAAATATGCTCCGTGTGGTAAACCTGCAATGAAACGTGAGACTAGAACAGTTTCAGGTGTATGAGCTAAAGCAGTACAGGCATTCGCAACACCATAAAACAGCATTAAGCCGAGCAATAAAGTTTTTCTAGGTACTTTGGCTCCGAGAATAGCGATGATAGGAGCACCAATAACTACACCCAATGCATAAGAACTAATAAAGTGACCAGCTTCAGGTACTGTAATATTTAAATTATTTGCAATTTCCTGAATCAGTCCCATTGCGACGAATTCAGTGGTTCCAATACAAAAACCACCTACAGCGAGTGAGAAAATTGCTAAAAAGAGAGAGTAATGTTGAGGTGTGGAAAGAGGAGATTGCGGGGACGCCATAATAAGTTAAGGGAAGACACAAAAAAGAGAAGTATAAGGGAAAACAGAACAGAATAATAAAAAACTAAAATATTGAGGGAAAGATTACGTATTTCTTTTTAAAGTAAAATTAAATTTATTAATGATAATAAGAATTATTTTTATTTGTGTATACTGTATCCGCTTATATTTTGTCTGAAATTTTTAACTTTGCGTATAACAGGATTTTGTAATAATGAATAGATTTCTAATGACGTCACTTGCATTGATATGTACAACAGGCTTTGCTCATGAACCTTATGTAGCTCCTGTAGCTTATAAAACTGAACAGACTCTAGTACCCGTAATTGCTGGTTATGCGGAAGAAGCATTAAATAGTGAATATGCTTTAAAGGATGCTAAGCTTACTGTAATTACACCTAGAAATGAGCTTAAAACCGTCAATTCAGAAACCCTGCATAAGTCTGCTACTGTTTTTGATGTAGATCTACCTGAAGAAGGCACATACATTGTTCAAACTCAGGCAAGTTATCCTTTGAAATATGTATACGACCAAAAAGCATGGCATTTATTTTTTGATATGCCAGCTGATAAAGCTCCACCGAAAGCAGAACGTGAATATTTGATTCCAACTGACCTTAAAACAAAAACAATTAAAACAGAACAAGTAACACGTGAGTGGATATTGCAGAGTTATCTTTCTAAAGGAAAAGTTTCAGATATTCAGCTTCCGAATACACCGATTAAAGTTAGTTTCTCTGTACATCCAAACCAGATTAAAGCTGCTCAACCTGTTAAATTAACCATAACTGAAAAAGGACAGCCTTTAGCTTATGCTGAAGTGAATTTAAGAGAAAAGGGTGCAACTGACAAGCAAGTGCATCAGTTTAAGGCGGGAGGCAACGGTCAAGTCGAACTTACGTTTCCAAAAGTTGGAGAGTACCTAGTAGAAGTAACAGCTCCTCTAAATTTGAAATTAAAACCTAAAGATCAGAGCTATACGATTATTAGCTTAAATGTTTTAGCGCAATAGTTTTTAGCGTTTTAAAAAATAGGTCTTTATTAGGCCTATTTTTAGTTTTCATATTCTTACTCATTAAAAAAACTTCATTAAAACGTTTAATTTCACTTTAGTTTCAGAGGAAACAAAAATTCATTGCAAGTAAAAGATAATGAAATAAAATTCATGTTGAGACAAACTAATTAATTTTATGTTAAACTGAATAAAATTCATTAATAAAGATTTGTCGAAAGTTTTATGGAAAAGCAAAGATGAGCTTTATCCATTTATAGATAAATCTGTTTTTTAGGCTTGGGCCCATGTTAGAAATACGCCACCTTAAAACTCTAGTTGCTTTACGCGAGCATGGTTCATTAGTTTCAGCAGCTAATGACCTTTGTTTAACGCCATCTGCTATTTCCCATCAATTAAAAGAATTAGATCATTGGTATGGGGTAGAAGTAGTTAATCGTCGAAGTAGGCCTGTTAGTTTTTCTAATGTTGGACAGCGCTTATTAAAATTGGCTGATGATGTTTTACCACAAATCCAGATTACACATAGTGATATCACACGTATTGTGCATGGACAGACAGGTAGAATTATTTTTTCATCGGAATGCCATAGTTGCTTTGACTGGTTAATGCCTTTATTAAATCAGTATCGCCAGCAATATCCTGACGTCGATTTAGACTTTGCATCAGGTTTTGAAGCCAATCCGCATGAACTCTTACAAAATGCAGAATTTGATTTACTGATTACAGCTGATCCAATTGCGTTAAAAGGAATTGAGTATTTTCCGATTTTTGAATATGAGTCACGGTTAGTCTTATCAAATACGCATCCTTTGGTACGGGCTGAAAATATTACAGTTCAAGAGTTGGCCGAAGAAGTTTTAATTACTTATCCGGTTGATAAGCACCGTTTAGATATTATGTCTAAACTTTTCATCCCCGCGAATATTCAGCCTAAGCAAATACGAACAACAGATTTAACCCAAATGCTTATTCAACTCGTTGCCAGTGGACGAGGTATTGCTGCTTTACCTGATTGGGTAGTGAATGAGTATGAACAAAAGGGATGGGTCACAAGTCGTCGTTTAGATTGTGTTTCTCCTACAGGTTTAAGACGAACTTTATATGCAGGCTACCGAACTGAAGAAAAAGAGAAAAGTTATTTTGAAGGGTTTTTAAAGCAGTTAGAAAAGTTCTCTCTAAAGCGAAACGCTTATTATTCTGGCTAAAAAATAATTTAGCCTAAGTGTTAAAAAGGTGCTTTATTGCACCTTTTTTATGTCGATTTCTTATTTACCAATGAATAAAGAGAGTAAGCCTGCCGCAATTAGAGGACCGACTGGTACACCACGGAGTAAAGCGACACCTGCAACTGTACCAATCAGTAAACCTGCGACCACGTCAGGTTGGCTCGACATTAGTTTTACTCCGCGACCACCTAGCCAGGCGACTAACAGGCCAATTGCGATAGCCATAAGAGACTTAACACTAATAAAGGATTTTAAAATACTCTCACCACTGAGTTTCCCACTGGCAATTGGAGTGAGTACGCCAATGGTTAAAATAAGAATTCCTAAATTAAGACCATGAGCTTGAATATAAGGGAAAAACTCATTTAATGGTGTGATTTTAACGACAATCAATACACCTGCTGCAATAGTTACAGCTGCATTTTGACTTAATAAGCCGCAGACAAGCAGAACGAGTAGAACAACTAAATTAACATCAAATTGGGCAAGCATGGCGAGCGGAGGGCATTATAAATAGATGGAATTGTATAATATTTAAGAGTTGGAATGTGAAAGCTTTAAAAGATACAGCTGATTTCAGCTCTTCTTAATTAAAAATTGAGTGTATATCTCTCAATGATAAGGAGTTTTAATTTTTGGTTACGCTTGGACACAATGTTATATAAATTAACAAGTTAAAAAGTATAGTGTTTAAAAATTATGATATAAAAATAATCATTACTCATGAGTACGGGATATTTTATGGACATTATAGATATCAAGATCAAAGATCAGTTTGATAAGATTCATGATGCAAAAGCACAACTAAAGAAAAATTTAGTGGAACATGAAAATGAATCTTTAAAACTAAGCCAACGAATTGAGCATATTATTGTTGATAATGAAATTATTTTGCCTACTACAGAATTATTATTTGAAAGCGAACAGAACGAAAATATTTATCGAGTCGTTGAAGAGTAAGGTTGCGAGCTAGTTCAAGTAGATGAAAACAGTAGCGAGTAGTGTTTAGTAAAAAATGGAACTACGTTAAAATAACAGCTTAGTTCTAATGAGAAAACTTCATGCTGCTGGAAAAAATTTTACAATCACAAGGGTTTGGTTCTCGTAAATATTGCCAGCAGTTAATAAAAAACGGATCTGTAAGTGTTGATGGAGAGGTTGCAGATGATCTCAAAAAGCAATTCTCTCCAGAAAATTTAGAATTTTCTCTTTTTGGGGAAACTTATCAATATCGAGAAAAAGTTTATCTTGCGCTAAAAAAACCAAAAGGTTTTGAGTGTTCACACCAACCTCACCATCATCAAAGTGTATTTAGCCTTTTACCGGAAATCATGATTCAACGTGGTGTGCAAGCCATTGGCCGTCTAGATCAAGATACAACGGGCTTACTTTTACTTACTGATGACGGTAAATATCTTCAAGCTTTAACTCATCCCCGTAAGCATGTTCCAAAGGTTTATCATGTTACGACTATAGATCCAGTTACACCTGAGCAAATTGAAATGCTGAGCCAAGGTGTGAGCCTACATCAAGAAAAAGGTATTTTCGCTGCAACGGATGTAGCGATATTAGAAATGCATCAATTAACCATGACGATTCATCAAGGTGTTTATCATCAAGTAAAAAGAATGATTGCAGCCGTGGGAAATAAGGTAGAAGCATTACATCGCCATCAAGTCGGGCAATTGGTTTTACCTGAACTTGAAGATGGAGAATGGGTTTATTTATCTGAAGAACAAAAACAACTCGCTCAAAATATCATTTGAGAAAACAATGGAAGGTTTGGAACTCGCTATCTCGAATAAATCCCATTTGTTCATATAAGCGATGAGATTCATGATTGTTGCTTTGAGTTTCCAAACTAATCCGCAAAGCATTCTCTTGCTTTGCAAATAAGATTGCTGTATCGATTAGCTGTTTAGCAGAACCTTGACGACGAAAAACAGGCGTAACATAGACATCATCTAGGATATAGTAAGTGGAACAAGCAACTGAAGAAAAACCTAAATAGAGTAAAATAAAACCCGTAATTTTATCGTCTTTAATATGAATGAAGAACACACTTTCTCTATTCTCAAAACGTTGTTTTAGGAAGTGAAGTGATTCATTAAAATTAGAAGAGGCCCCATAAAATTGGCGATATTCATCAAATAAAACGGCGAGTTGCTCTAAATCTTCAAAAGTCGCTCGTCTAACGATCATTTGGCACTCCTTGTAACTTATCATTATGTTTTTACAAAGAGAGCATAACGAAAAAAAGAGCTTTTTGACGTTAAAACTTGTTTATAAATGCAACAGTGTTAAGTTTTGTCGCTTTCACCAAGAAGTGCATTCAACTCTTCAAATAAATCTTCATGGTCATCATCTTCAGCTAAAGTTGATGAATTTTGGTTTAATGAAGATGCTTTTGCTTTTCTCAGTTTTAATAATTGTTCCATATTAATATTCTGATTTTCGATAGCAAAAGGAATAGATTTAGTTAATACGACCTGTTTAAAAAAAAGTCGTACTGCTTGGGCAGGGGTAATTCCCAGTTGTTTAAAAACAGCAAAAGCCTGCTTTTTTTCTTGGGAGTCAAGTCGAACCTGATAAACTTCTGTTTTTCGCATGAATAACAAAACCAAATGATTTTAATTTTTAGGAATTTATTTTAAACCATCGCAATGTAATTTCAATGCTTTTTGGCATAAAAAATAGTCTTTTTGTCATTACGGTTACATTACAATGTCAATTCAAACTCGGAATTAAAAGACATTCCCTCTTTTGTGAGGGGGTCTGTAAATGAAATATGCTTAGCCAGAAGCTGTAATGGTTCCGAGAAGTCATCCTCAGCTTTGTGCTGAACTACTGGATAAAATGGATCATTTTTAATCGGGATTTCTAAGTAATTAAGATGCACTCGAAGTTGGTGCTGTTTGCCCGTTGTAGGAGTTAAGCGATATTTTGCCCAAATCTGGTTATGCTCGATCAGCTCAATATAAGTCTGGGTATTGGCTTTCGCATTTTCTATAACCTGCATCGTATAAAAAGGAAGACCTTTATCTAAATGCAAATGTAATGTCTGAGGAAAATTTAAATCTTTTTTATAAGGTGCAATAGCGTGATAAATTTTATTGACTTGGCGCTCTGCAAATAATTGTTGGTATATACCACGCGACTCAACCTGCTTGCAAAATAGAACAACACCCGCGGTTTCGCGGTCTAAGCGATGAATGGGTGTTAAAAATTCATTGCCTGTTTGTTTTTTTAGCCGCACTAAAAGAGTTTCTTGAACATATTGTCCTGTCGGGCTAATTGTTAAAAAATGTGGTTTATCGACCACCAGTAAATCATCATTTTCAAATAAAATGTGATGCTTAAAAGGTACATGTGGTTCATATGCAAGAAAGCGATAATAAAAAATATGGGTGTTGCCGACATACGGACTGGTTAAAGTTAATTTATCCCCATTTGCTGCATATATAAGGCCGTCCTGAAATCTTTGTTCCCATTCTTCAGTTTTAATATGTGGAAAGTGACCACAGAGATACTCATAAATCGTTTGAGCATCTGTTTGTACAGGAAGATAGACTTGACTCGCACTTACTCCCTCAATCATGGGCGGCAGAAATTCGTTTGGACTAGACATAAAAAAGTGTGAATATTTAAGAAAATTGATATAAAAAAAGCCAACTTCTAAGGCTTAAGTAGGCTTTTAAGGCAGGGCAATGTTATCATATCGATTATTTTGAATCATGTTATGTGTGCTATGTCGTATTCATTGAAATTGGTCTTAAATCATGAAGAAGATACTGAGCGTCTAGCTCGAGCTTTGGCGCAGCATGTTCAGTCGGGTGTAATTTATTTAATTGGGGACTTAGGTGCGGGTAAAACCACACTTACGCGCTATTTCTTACAGGCTTTGGGCCATAAAGGTTCTGTTAAAAGCCCAACTTATACGCTTGTTGAGCCGTATAAAATTAATGATAAAGAAATTTTTCATTTTGACTTATATCGTTTGAATGACCCCTACGAACTTGAATTAATGGGAATCCGTGATTATTTAGATATCACAGATGCATTATTTTTATTTGAATGGCCTTCTAAAGGTGGTGATGAAATTCCACAAGCGCATATCATCATTGACATTCAAAAGTCAGATGATGAGTTGACTCGTTTAGTAACGTTAACTTTACCAACAGAAAATTTGTACCAGACTTTGCAGGAACAGCTTCATGACTGATGAAAAGCTAACACAACGTCGTATTCATACATTAGACGCAGCGTTAGCGAACCAGATTGCAGCAGGTGAGGTGATTGAGCGTCCTTCTTCTGTGGTCAAAGAATTATTAGAAAACTCAATTGATGCAGGTGCAACTGAGCTGATTGTACGGATTGCTCAAGGTGGTTCGACTTTAATCGAAATCATTGATAATGGGCATGGTATTCATCCCGATGATTTGGCACTTGCTGTCATGCGTCATGCCACAAGTAAGATTAAAACTGCTGAAGATTTACATGCGATTGTGAGTTTGGGGTTCCGTGGGGAAGCCTTAGCTTCGATTGCTGCGGTTTCAAGATTGACTTTGACCAGTAGCCAAGATGAAAGTGGTATTGGTCATCAAGTTGAAGTAAACGGTACAGCATTTGATCATCAAGAGGTACAAGCTGTTGCAGCACAAAAAGGTACTCATATTCGAGTTCAGGACTTATTTTTTAATGTTCCTGCGCGTCGTAAATTCTTAAAAAAACCAACCACTGAATTTGGTCATATTGAAGAAATCGTTCGCCGTCTAGCCCTAACACATTTCGATATACGTTTTGTGCTTGAACACAATGATAATATTAGAATTAATTTACCGATAGCAGATAGCGGAGAACTGCGTTTTCAACGAGTTCAGCAATTATTAGGCTCACAATTTGTTCAAAATGCATATTGGATTGATGCTGAAAGTATTAGTATGCGTTTATCAGGTTGGCTTGGTCATCCTTCAGATGCACGTGCACAGGCTGATATGCAATATGTCTATGTAAATGGTCGTATTGTCAAAGATAAAACGATTTCGCATGCGCTACGCATGGCCTATGACGGTATTTTACATGGTCATCAACATTCATCTTATTTACTTTTTTTAGAAGTTGACCCTGAAAATATTGATGTCAATGTCCATCCGACTAAACATGAGATTCGATTTTTAAATCAAAGAGAAGTGCATGAGTTTGTAAGACATTATGCAAAAGAAACTCTCGCACAATTTCAGACAGCGAGTGCTGATCTAGCTCAAGCGATGAAAGCGGATGAAAGCTCAGATTATTCAGTACAACCTCAGCCCAAATATCAAGAGCAATTTTCATTGCACCGTGCAAATGAAACTTTAAATTCTGACAGTGAAGCACGAACTCAGCCTGCACCGACAGAATTATTAACTGATTTTAACGCTAGTCGTCCGAAAGCTGTTCATTATGCAGATCAAACACCAAAATATAATGGTTCTGCTCAACTAAATAATGCTTTAAAAACTTATTTAGCCCCACTTCGCGACCAACCTACTAATTTTTCGGTAAATGAGGATATTGAGCCAGTTGCTAAAGTAGATGAATTTCCATTAGGTATCGCAATTGCTCAACTGCATGGAATTTATATTTTAGCGCAGAATACCGAAGGGCTTATTATTGTTGATATGCATGCGGCACATGAACGTATTTTATTACAGCAAATGAAAAACGCTTGGGATAAACCTGAATTTTGGACATCTCAGCAATTGCTTATACCTAAGGTGATTTCCATTAGCCGTATGCAAGCCGTTAGGGTCGAAGAATTAAAACCTCAGCTTGAGCGCTTAGGTTTGGAAATTGATTTATATGGTGATGAGCAAGTTATTGTTCGCGGTGTGCCAGCTATATTACAAAAAGCTGATTTTGAAAATCTTATTCCAGAGCTTTTAAATGATTTAGATCCAAATGATGAAGCACAAGGATTACTTCAAAAAAGAGATGAGTTATTAGCTGGAATGGCATGTCATGGAGCAGTACGTGCACATCGACAACTCAGTCTTTCAGAAATGAATGCTTTACTTCGTCAAATGGAACAAACCGAATTTGCGAGCCAATGTAACCATGGGCGGCCAACTTGGCGTGCATTTCCATTACCTCAATTAGATAAATTATTTGCTCGAGGAGAGTAGTTTTACATGTCAAATCAATTGCCCGTCATCAATTTAATGGGACCAACTGCGAGCGGAAAAACCGCTTTGGCATGTGAATTATACGAGCGTGGAAATTTTGAGCTAATTTCTGTTGATTCCGCTCTTGTCTATAAAGATATGGATATTGGCACGGCTAAACCTACTCGTGAAGAGCAAGAACTCTATCCTCACCATCTTATTGATATTATTACTCCTCTAGAAGTCTATTCAGCTGCTCAGTTTGTTGAAGATGCATGTAAATTGATTGATGAAATGCATTCACGTGGCAAAACTCCTATTTTAGTAGGAGGGACAATGTTATATTTCAAGGCATTGTTAGAAGGATTATCTGGTAATCTACCAAGTGCTGATGCTCAAGTTCGGGCAGCCATTGAAGAAAAAGCTCTAAATGAAGGATGGCAAGCAGTTTATGATGAGTTGGTTTCTGTAGACCCTGCCGCCGCTATAAAGTTTAATGTAACTGATAAGCAAAGAATTATTCGGGCACTGGAAGTTTATAAAATTACGGATGAACCAATTACTAAATTGCAGGCAGAACAACCAAAAAACGTACCATATCGATACATATTTCATAACTACGCTTTACTTCCAGATCGGGTAGAATTACATCAACGCATTGAGCAAAGATTAAGCAAAATGTGGGATATCGGTTTTTTGAGTGAAGTTGAAGCTCTAATTGAAAAATACGATTTAGATGAAAATTTACCCTCAATGCGTTCGGTGGGTTATCGACAAGCACTAGAATTTCTATTAAAAAGTGATCTAAGTCTCAAAAGTAAACGTGAAATGGAGGATAAAGCTTTATTTGCAACACGACAACTTGCCAAACGTCAATATACGTGGTTACGTTCTTTGCAAGAAATACACGATTTTAAAACTTACTTGACGATAAAGCAGGCGAAAGAAGACTTGCGAAACTCTTATGGATAAAGCAAAATTTGCACACTGTCTTTTTATAATTTTTAGTTGAAAAATAAAGATAGTTTTTTTGCGCTGATTTAAAAATTTTTTTTTGGAGTTAAAAATGTCTAAAGGTCAAACTTTACAAGATCCGTTCTTAAATTCTCTCCGTAAAGAACGTATCCCTGTTTCTATTTTCCTTGTGAACGGTATTAAATTACAGGGTCATATTGAATCTTTTGACCAATATGTTGTTTTATTAAAAAATACTGTAAGTCAAATGGTTTACAAACACGCGATTTCAACTGTTGTTCCAGCACGTAACCCTCGTCCAGCAGGCGCACAAGGTACAGGCTTCCCAGCACAAGGCGGCACTCAAGGCGGTTTTGGTGGTCAAGGTAGCGGCTTTGGCGGCGGTCAAGGCGGTGGCTTCGGTGGCGCTCAAGGTGGCTTCGGTGGCGCTCAAGGTGGCTTCGGTGGTCAAGGCGGCTTCGGTGGTCAAGGTGGCTTCGGTGGTCAAGGTGGCTTCGGTGGTCAAGGTGGTTTCGGTGGTCATCAAGGTGGTTTTGACAACGATTCTAAATTTGAAGATGGTCAAGACGACGAAAATAATCGTTAATTGAAATCTTAAAAGAAACCAGTCAGACAATGACTGGTTTTTTTATGTGTATTTAAAAGTTGATTCAGAATATTTAACTGGTCATGGAGAATGATTTGCCATGATGACTAATTTTATTTAAATAAATAGGGCTTTAATGAATGCTATTAATATTAGCTGCTGCTTTTAGCAGTGTCTTGGTATCGATCCTATTAAAAAATTTAAAGAGAAAAGGTTATCAACCACTACAAATGATTGCATGGAACTATGCAAGCGCAAGTCTTCTTTGTTTTTGGTGGTTTCAGCCTGATATTCAACATGTTTCAATACAACATACGCCTTGGTGGTTAATCTTTGCTTTAGGAATAATTTTACCTAGTATTTTTTTATGTCTTGCTAAATCATTAGAGTATGCAGGAATTGTGAGAACCGAACTTGCACAGCGTCTTTCAGTTGTTCTTTCTTTACTTGCGGCATATTTCTTTTTTCATGAACAATTTAATACCTTAAAACTGTGGGGTATAGGCCTAGGGATTTCTGCGGTCTTACTCGTATTATTTGGGCAAATCAATTCTTCAGCAAATCACCAATCTCGAAAAGCGATCTTTGCTCTTTTATGTGTATGGTGTGGTTATGCAGCAGTAGATATTCTCTTGAAATATACAAGTAGTTTAGGTCTGCAGTTTGCACTCACTTTAAATCTTATTTTTATTACTGCTTTTATATTGTCGATTTCTTATTTATTGCTACAGAGGACTCAAAAGTGGCAGTTTAAAAGTACGATAGCTGGATTAATATTGGGAATACTCAATTTTTCAAATATTGCTTTATATGTAAAAGCTCATATTCTTTTAAAAGATTCTCCTGCTATTGTTTTTGCGAGCATGAATATTCTTGTTGTGTTATTGGGAATTTTAAGCGGAGTGATTTTATATAAAGAAAAATTAAAATGGCCTACTATTTTGGGGATTCTTTTAGGAATAAGTGGGGTAGTTTGTTTAGCTAGCGCAATGGCTTGATAGTTCAAGAGAATAGAATCTCTTGAACTATAGATATTTTTATAAATATGTGAAAATCACTTCATCTGGCAGACGTGATTTAGGAAGCTTAGCATTAAAGTCATTTTCACTGCGATAGCCTAGAGAAACAATCACAGAGCTTCGTAAGCCTTTTTCAGTTAACCCGAGCTCAGTATTTAAAATTTCTTCATCAAAGCCACCCATTGGAGTTGCATCAATGCCTTCTAAGCCCGCAGCAAACAGTAACTGTCCTAAAGCAATGAATGTTTGATTTTCCATCCACCCGAATAAATTTTTCTGTTCATTTCGGTAGAACTCGACGTAGCCATGGCGAGTATCTTTTTGGCCTAATTTTGCTTTTTCATCTTTAAAACGGCCACTTAAATCATCTTGCTCAAGTAGTTGATTTAAGTACTCAGATGTAATATCCGTTTTTGTACAGAATACAAGTGTATGTGATGACTCAAGTACTTTAGGAGCATTGTAAGCATACTTTCCTGTTAATGCTTTTGCGATTCGTTCTTTAGCTGCAAGATTGTCTGCAACTATAAAGTGCCAAGGCTGAATATTTACTGAAGAAGGGGTAAAACGTAAAATTTCTAATAATTTATTAATTTTTTCTTGAGGAATTTTCTTTTCAGAATCATATGCTTTTGTTGTATAGCGGCTTTTAACCGTATTTAATAAATCCATACTTTACTCCATATCAGTATAGCAATTGAGAGAATTTAATCTTTGCCATCATACGCTATTTTATTCAAAAACATTTCGTATATAGTTTGATAAAGAAATATAATGTTTATATAAAGTTTTAGTAATCTATTGAAAATGATTGATTTAATGCCAACAGATGCGAAGAGTAAGCTACGGGAAATTAGAATTGTTAAAGCTTTTATTATTTTTGCATTGGTTTTGAGTCTTTTAATTTTATACATCGAGTATCAAAAGTATGGACATATAAACTGGAAATTTGTATTTATTGCCAGTATATGTGTGATTTACGATTTTGATTTAAATAACAAAATTAAAGAATTGAAAGTTCAAATAAAAAGTTACTAATTTTTAGTTAATAATTCCAGATAATCAATTCAAGCTGTTGCATATTTGAAGACGGATCAATTTCTAAAATATAAGCTTGATCTTCACGCCAATCGCCAAGAACAATTCGTTGTTTAGCTTGTACTTGGTGAATTGCAGGGCGATGGGTATGCCCATGAATCAGTATATCTACATCTGTTAAAGCAGAAATAACAGCTTGTTCATTCACATCCATAATTTCATAGCTTTTTTGCTGTTTATCTGCGGAGCTTCTTTTTCGAAAGCCATTAACCAGTTTAGTACGAAAACTCAGGGGCGTACGGCGTAAAAAAGCCACTAAAAGTGGATTTCGAATAATTTTTCTAAATCTTTGGTAGGAAACGTCATCTGTACATAGGGCATCACCGTGTTCTAAGCGGTACTGATGTCCAGCAATATTAAGATAATAAATGTCAGGTAGTAATACACCGTTAAATTTATTGAGGAAAATCTGATTTAAAGCAAAATCACGGTTACCTACTTGGAAGTAAACCCGATTTCCTTTTTTGTTAAAGTCTTTTAATGCCTCAATAATTTCATCGAGCCATGGTGCTGAGTAATCATCGCCAATCCAAGCGTTAAACCAGTCACCTAAAATATAAAGCTGTGTTTGTTTATTTTGATAATGCACCAATAAATCTAAAAACCCTCGAACAAGTCGAGGGTGTTCAGGTGACAAGTGTAAATCAGAGATAAACAAATAGGTCACAGCTTATTCCTAAAATTATTCAGAAATAATTTTAGCAGATTCGATTACAACGTTTTCTAAAGGAACGTCAGCGTGGTAACCACGGTTGCCAGTGCGAACGCCTTTGATCGCTTCAACAACATCCATACCTTCAACAACTTTACCAAATACAGCATAACCCCAACCTTGAGCAGTTTTAGAGGTATGATTTAAGAAAGAGTTGTTTTTTACGTTAATGAAGAACTGTGCAGAAGCAGAGTGAGGTGCTTGAGTACGTGCCATAGCAATCGTACCAACATCATTGCTTAAACCATTGTCAGCTTCGTTTTCGATAGAATCACGAGTTGCTTTTTCTTTGAAGTTTTCATCCATCCCGCCACCTTGGATCATGAAACCATCAATGACACGGTGGAAAATAACGCCGTCATAAAAACCGTCACGTACATATTCTAAAAAGTTTGCTACTGTTTTTGGTGCTTTTTCAGTATTTAGTTCAAGAACAATACGACCTTTATTGGTGTTTAATTCGACTTGAGGAAAACTCATTACATTAATCTCCTAAACATGGGCTTATGACCATGGGTTTTTGGTTGAGAGAAGCATAAGCAAACTGTAAACTACAAGGCAAGTAAAAAACGTTAAAATCTTTGTGAAAAATGAAGATAGCGTTTAAATTTTTCGAAATTTATCTACAAAGAAGTGATTGATACACTATGAAGCCTAATGATGTTGTCTCGAGCCTGCCTAATAACCCGACACCGAATACTCATGCCTCTGTCGATTCTGCGCAGCAAGAACAACAGGCTGGCTTAGATTTTGTTCGCCAAGTCATTACTGATGATTTGGCTACGGGACGTGCAAAGCAGATCGTAACGCGTTTTCCACCAGAACCAAATGGTTATTTACATATTGGCCATGTAAAAGCGATTTGCTTAAACTTTGGTGTGGCTGAAGAATTTGATGGTTTGTGTAATTTGCGTTTTGACGATACAAACCCTGATGCTGAAGAACAAGAGTATGTTGACGGTATTGCGAATGATGTGAAATGGCTTGGTTTTAACTGGAATGGTGAACCACGCTATGCATCGGGTTATTTTGATCAATTATATGCATGGGCAGTTCAACTTATTGAACAAGGCGATGCATATGTAGATTTACAATCTCCAGAAGAAATTAAGTTAAACCGCGGTAGCTTTGTTGAGCCAGGTAAAAACTCTCCATACCGTGATGCTTCTATTGAAGAGAATCTTGCTCGCTTTGAAAAAATGCGTAGCGGTGAGTTTAAAGAGGGTGAAGCGGTTTTACGTGCCAAGATTGATATGGCAAGTACAAATGTACATATGCGTGATCCGATTTTATATCGCGTATTACATTCAGAGCATCATCAAACTGGCGATAAATGGAAAATCTACCCAATGTATGACTATGCTCATCCATTGTCTGATGCCATTGAAGGAATTACCCATTCGCTTTGTACATTAGAATTCCAAGATCACCGTCCGTTTTATGACTGGATTGTTGAAAAAGTAAAATCTAAAGCTGTTCCACATCAGTACGAATCTTCACGTTTAAACGTGGATTACACCATTACGTCAAAACGTAAATTACGTAAATTGGTGGAAGGTGCGTATGTAAATGGTTGGGATGACCCACGTATGCCAACCGTAGTCGGTATGCGCCGTCGTGGTTTTACTCCTGAAGGCTTACGTGATTTTTGTAAGCGTGTAGGCGTGTCAAAAACTGACGGTATTGTTGATGTTGCAATGCTTGAGTTCTGTATTCGTCAATCTTTAGAAAATACTGCTGCGCGTGGTATGGCTGTTTTAAGTCCACTTAAAGTGACTTTAACTAATTTACCTGAAGATATGGATCTTACGCATGCTCGCCATCCTAATGTTGATATGGGTGATCGTGTGATTCCTTTAACTAAGGAAATCTATATTGATCGTAAAGATTTTGAAGAAGTACCGCCAAAAGGCTTTAAACGTTTAATTCCTGACGGTGAAGTGCGTTTACGCCATGCTTACGTGATTAAATGTGATGAAGTCATTAAAGATGCAAATGGTGAAGTGATTGAACTGAAATGTTCAATTGACCCTGAAACTCTAGGAAAGAATCCGGAAGGCCGCAAGGTTAAAGGCGTGATTCACTGGGTATCTGCAACTAAAGGGATTCCTGCTGAAGTGCGTATTTACGATCGTTTGTTTACTGAAGCTGCACCTGATGCAGATGATGACTTCTTGGCAAATCTTAATCCTGAATCATTAAAAGTGGTACAAGCTGTCATTGAGCCAGCTTTGGCACAAGCGAATCCTGAAGATCGTTTCCAATTTGAGCGTGAAGGCTATTTCGTTGCTGATCAATATGATCATTCACCAGAGAAACCGGTTTTCAACCGTATTCTTGATTTGAAAGATAGTTTCAAGCCTGCGAAAAAGTAAGAGATTGATTATCTCTTACTTTTTCGCAAGACGAACAACATGTTGTGAGTAAACAGCAGATTTAAAAAAGCCCAACTCAGTTGGGCTTTTTATTTAGATGTCTTCTCATATTTTCTTTTTCTTTATGATTAATATCCTTGGCAAATTAGCTTAGGTTGGATTAATCACATAAAAATAAAGAACCAAGATTATAAGGAGAATACATGAAAGCAATAAATAAGTATTGACCGTATTAAAGCTTTTAAGAAATTTCCAGATATCCATAGTAAATCAACGTATATTTTGTGTTACAAATTAATAATACACTGAAAATTTTATTAAATGTTTGTTAAAGGCGAATATAGCACTCTCTTTGTTTGAAAAATAAGCAAGCAATCATACCAAATGGTAAAATTTAGTATCCGCGAACATTAGAATCTTTATAGTTTATCCACCATAACCAATTCTTTTTAAGAATTTTTGAATAACATCAAAAGCAGCATGTTCGAGATTTTGAGCATATTGCTGATTTTCTTCGCGAAGTTTTGGAATTGAAATATTTGCATGGCGAAGTTCACATGTATGACCAATGAGCCATTTCTCAAAATTTTCTTCTGTTGTTTCAATATGAAACTGCAACGCGAGAATATTATTTCCAACTTCAAATGCTTGATTGGTATAAATCTCTGAACTAGCTAATAACACCGCGTTTTCAGGGAGGTCGAAAGTGTCACCATGCCAATGTAGAACATGGATATTATTAAGCAAAGCAGATAATACCTGATTAGGACGTAAACTTAAGCTCAGTGGACCCCAGCCAATTTCTTTTTGATGTCCTGCATATACTTTTGCACCAAGCGCATGAGCAATAAGCTGTGCACCCAAACAAATACCAAGTGTAGGTTTATCTGCTGCTAAACGTTGTTTAAGTAAGGCAATTTCATCTTTTAAAAATGGATAATCTTCAGTTTCATAAACCCCGATTGGGCCACCTAAAATAATAGTTAATCCATCGTGTGCAAAAGCAGCAGTTAAATCATCTACACCTGCTTCAAAATAACGAACGCGAAATCCGAGTTGATAAAAGACATCTTCTAATGAACCTAAGTCTTCGAAAGCAAGATGCTGAATGGCATAAATAGTTTTAGGGAAGGCGTTTGTTGTGTTCATACAAATGATTCATAGAAGATCAATAGATGGAGTATAGCGATAAATATAAAGAAGAAAATATCTGTATAAATCGTCAATACCTGAAAATTGATATTTTTCGTTAAGATAATATTGTTATGCGAAGGATTATCTATTTTTCAATAAATCTCTTTGCATATTCCATTGCCTAAAATAATAGCTTTTGAGTTTCTGCAAAATCTATATTTGAAAGTTGATGCTCATCTTTTAGATTAACTCCTGAGAAACCAAGCTGTTTTGATTTTTTCATGAGAGCCATTAACCGTTGTACTGCCACAGGAATACTTAAGCCTGCTGAACGGACATTGGAAATACAATTACGTTTAGCATCGAGGCAACCTGAATATGCATTCAACGTGTAGTAAATTCCCATACTATCAGGAGAGCTTAAACCCGGACGCTCACCAATGAGCATCACAAGCATGGGTGCCTTAAAGATTTCAGCAACCTCATCACCAAGAGCAACCCGACTGCCTGTCGCAATTGCAATTGGTGCAAGGCTCCAGTTTTCTTGCTGAATTTGTTCATTCAGCATTGTAATGAATGAGATAGCATTCGCTTCAATCGCTCTTGCAGAGAGGCCATCACCAACTACAATACAAACATCATACTGTTGCGTGTTTTCTGCATACTTCTTAATTAAGACTTCTTTTGATAGGTTTGAAAGCTGACGACCTAAATCTGGACGTTTAAGATAAATTTCTTTATTAGGTGCATTACTTTGGACATGAAGACTTTGCAGCTGTTTTTGCGTTAATTGCTCAGATAAATATGAAACATTCATGTCTTGATAAACCGCATCTTTTGCTTGTGCATGCGACAACTGAAATTCAAGTAAGGCTCGTGTTGGGATACTACAACCCGCACGGCCCAGAGCAATACGGGCATCGGTAAACTGTTTAAGTTTTTCCCACTGATCTTGATGGGTAGAAGATGGATATTGAATATCACGGTTCAGTTTCATGGTGTTCTCCCTAGTTCATGAGCAGACGAGAGAATTGGTCAGGCATGTGGTCTGCCCAACAGATTTGAGAGTTTTGTTGTTTAAAAATACCTTGCTGTTCAAGCCATGCTGAAAACTCAGGAGCGGGTTTTAAACCGAGGAGTTGTCTTAAATAGAGGGCATCATGGAATGAAGTGGTTTGATAGTTGAGCATGACATCGTCTGAACCCGGAATCCCCATAATAAAGTTAATACCCGCGGCGCCAAATAGAGTAAGAAGAACATCCATATCATTTTGGTCGGCATCGGCATGGTTGGTGTAACAAATGTCGCAGCCCATTGGCACGCCAAGCAACTTACCGCAGAAGTGATCTTCTAGTCCGGCACGTATAATTTGTTTACCGTTAAAAAGGTATTCAGGACCAATAAAGCCAACGACTGTATTCACTAAAAGCGGATTATATTTACGGGCTAATGCATAAGCGCGAGTTTCTAATGTTTGTTGGTCCACTCCGTGATGTGCATTGCTGGATAACGCACTGCCTTGGCCCGTTTCAAAGTACATGACGTTTTGTCCAATGGTTCCGCGCTTGAGTGCAAGTGTGGCTTCATATCCTTCTTGTAGTAAATCGAGTGAAATTCCAAAACCTTCATTAGCTAGTTGGGTGCCGGCAATTGATTGGAACATTAAATCAATTGGCACATTTTTTTCAGCAAGTTGAATGCCTGAGCTGATATGTGTGAGAACACAAGATTGCGTTGGAATCTGATATTCCTGAATGACATGATCAAGTAATTTTAGTAGCTCTGACAAATTATGAAGATTATCTGTGGCGGGGTTAATGCCAATTACGGCATCGCCATTGCCATACATTAAACCATCTAAAATACTGGCAGAAATACCGAGCACATCATCGGTCGGGTGGTTCGGTTGTAAACGGGTAGAAAGATGGCCTTTTAAACCAATCGTGTTGCGAAACTGGGTGACCACTTCACATTTGCTGGCGACATAAATTAAATCTTGATTGCGCATAATTTTGCTGACAGCAGCTACCATTTCTGGAGTTAAACCTGATGCTAAGGCTTTTAAACTTTGAGCAGTGGCTTCTTCTCCAAGTAACCAATTTCGAAAATCACCTACTGTAAAGTGTGAAATAGGGGCAAAGGCTGCCAGATCATGTTCATCAATAATTAGTCTTGTAATTTCATCAGTTTCGTAATCGACCACAACCTCATTCAAAAAAGTTTTAAGTGGTACATCGGCCAAAGTCATTTGTGCCGCAACATGTTCGGTTGCATCTTTGGCCGCTACACCTGCTAATTCATCACCTGAACGTAACGGCGTTGCTTTTGCCATCAAGGTCTTCAAATCAGCAAAGTGATACTGTTGATTGGCGACAATATTGCGATAACTCATAGTTGCATCCTTTTTTATAGTTCTTGTTCTGCGACTTTAATATTTGCAAACTCTTCTTCTGGTGTACCTTTAACTAAATGATAACGGCTATAGAATAAAAAGTAAGCAATAAATACGACATAAATAGCAGCAGCAATAAACCAAACTTTCGGATTAACAACAAAGCCCGCAATTACAGCAGCGACTGCTAGAACTAAGGCAATAGTTGAAGTAACGATTCCTCCAGGAGTTTTATAAGGACGAGGCATGTCGGGTTTAGATAGGCGTAGTTTGATGTGAGATAAAAGAATCAACACATAGGAAATAGTGGCACCAAAAACCGCGATTAAAATCAGTGAATCACCTTCTTTGGTAAGTGAAAGCAAGAACCCAATAATGCCCGGAATAATAATTGCGAGATAAGGGGCTTTATTTTTATTGGTTAAAGAGAGTGAAGTAGGTAAGTAGCCAGCACGAGAGAGTGCAAAAATTTGACGTGAATAGGCATAGATAATTGAAAAGAAACTTGCGATTAAACCTGCTAATCCAACAAAGTTAACAAAAGTTGCAAGCCAAGTGTTGCTGCCATAAACTTTAACCAGAGCATCGACGAGGGGAGCTCCTGAGTTTTGTAAAGTACTTGCACCTGCTGCACCTGCACCTAAGAATAAAATGAGCATTGCAAACGCCGTTAAGATGAGCATTGCACCAATCAAACCGCGTGGGAGAGATTTTGCTGGATCTTTTGCTTCTTCGGCGGCTAATGGCACACCTTCAACTGCAAGGAAAAACCAGATAGCAAAAGGAACTGCAGCCCAGATACCCAAATAGCCATGAGGTAAAAAAAGACTTACGCCAACACCTGTACCAACTGGAATATCAAATAAATTTTGTACATTAAAGTGTGGAATCATTGCCACAATAAACACAACAAGAGCAACTGCGGCGACAAGCGTAATGGCAAACATGATTTTTAAGGCTTCGCCAGCACCTTTGAGGTGTATACCCATAAAAATGGCGTAGCAGGCGAGGTAAATCATCCAGCCATTAATGCCAAATAGAGATTCGCAATAACCGCCAATAAATACGGCAATCGCCGCAGGAGCAATTGCGTATTCAATTAAAATGGCTGTTCCTGTTAAATAGCCTCCAAAAGGGCCAAAGGCAGCACGCGCAAAACTATAACCGCCGCCTGCTGTCGGCATCATAGTGGACATTTCTGACATAGAAAGACATAGACATAGGTACATGATTGCAGCGAGTGCAGTGGCAATAAACATACCACCCCAACCACCTTGAGCAATACCAAAGTTCCAGCCAGCAAAATCACCTGATATCACATACGCTACGCCTAAACCAATCAGGAGTAACCAACCAACCGTACCTTGTTTGAGTTGACGCTGAGCAAAATATTCTGCTGATGAGACTTCTGTACTTGAAGAAATGACGGAAGCTGTTTCTGGTTGATTCATACAATACTCCTGCGAGTGGGTTTGTATGAATCAATGCAAAAGCAATGCCTAAATGAAGCACTTTAGAGAATAGATGGAGCTTTTTTATTCTACATGATAAAAATTCAAGCTTAACAATCGGAAATAAAGAAGCCAGCAATCTAAATTACTGGCTTCTTATATAATTAATTATCTTACTTCTTTCTAGTGTTGATAGTTTGGTATCAACTTGGTGCGAAACTTAGAAGAAGCCCATTGGTTTAGTTGAATAACTCACTAACAAGTTTTTAGTTTGTTGATAATGATCTAGCATCATTTTATGGTTTTCACGACCAATACCAGACTTCTTGTAACCACCAAATGCAGCATGTGCAGGGTAGATGTTATAGCAGTTTGTCCAAACACGGCCAGCTTCAATAGCACGACCAGCACGATAAGAAATGTGAGCTGAACGTGACCATACACCTGCACCTAAACCATACATGGTGTCATTGGCGATTTTAATTGCATCGTCAAAGTCTTTGAATGTTGTCACAGCAAGTACAGGTCCAAAAATTTCTTCTTGGAAAACTTGCATGCCATTGTGACCTTTAAAAATAGTCGGATCGACATAGTAACCATCGCCTACTTCTTTACGGCCGCTACCGCCAAGTAAGAGCTCTGCACCTTCTTCACGACCAGTGTTAATACAACGTAAGATTTTCTCTTGTTGTTGCAAAGATGCTTGTGCGCCAATCATCGTTTCAGTATCAAGTGGATGACCAGTTTTAATACGTTTTACTCGTTCGACAGCCATTTCTAAGAACTGATCAGCAATGCTTTCTTGTACTAAAGCACGAGAAGGGCAAGTACATACTTCACCTTGGTTTAAGGCAAACATAGCAAAACCTTCAAGTGTTTTTTCTAAGAAGTCATCTTCTTTATCCATGATATCTTCAAAGAAAAGGTTTGGTGACTTACCGCCAAGTTCTAATGTCACTGGAATAATATTTTCGGTCGCATATTGCATCACCATTTGTCCAGTTTGAGTTGAACCTGTGAATGCGATTTTTGCAATACGTGGGTTGGTAGCTAAAGGACGGCCGACTTCTGAACCGAAACCATTGACAATATTAAGTACACCCGGCGGTAAAATATCTTGGATGAGTTCAGCCACCAACAAAATACCTACTGGCGTTTGTTCAGCTGGCTTAATCACCACACAGTTACCAGCTGCTAAAGCAGGTGCAAGTTTCCATGCAGCCATTAAAATCGGGAAGTTCCATGGAATAATTTGACCAACTACACCGAGTGGTTCATGGAAATGGTAGGCAATGGTATCTTCATCAATTTCAGAGATGCCGCCTTCTTGAGCACGAATACATCCTGCGAAATAACGGAAATGGTCGATCGCGAGCGGAAGGTCAGCTGCTAAAGTTTCACGAACTGCTTTACCGTTATCCCAAGTTTCTGCAACCGCAAGCATTTCAAGATTTGCTTCTAAACGATCGGCAATTTTTAAAAGTATATTTGAGCGTACTGTTGGTGATGCTTTATTCCATGTTGCTTTCGCTTTATGTGCTGCATCTAGAGCGAGTTCAATATCTTCGGCACTAGAGCGTGGAATACGTGTGAAAGCTTTTCCATCAACAGGAGATACATTATCAAAATATGCACCCTTTATAGGTGCCACCCATTCACCGCCAATAAAATTTTCATATTGTGATTTAAATTGAACTTTTGAGCCTGGTTGATTTGGATCGATATAGCGCATATAAATATTCCTTTGCTTTTTAGGACTAAAGACTAACAAGAACCCTGTCAGTAGGTACTTTCGTACTTTGTATAATTAGGATATAAAGAAGAAGGTTGGAGAAAGGTTGGAATAGAAATGTGGATATATAAGGAATTTACAAATGTTCACAAAAAAGGATTTATTGCAGCAACGGACGTTGATTGATCAACTGCGCACGCAAAATAGTCTCTCTCCTCAGAACGCTGCCAAACTCGGCCAAAGTATTGCAAGCTCGTGGGAACGATCAGCCTCTGCTGCGATTCCTAAAGAGCGTTTTGCGGCTCCGTTAGTCGAAAAAAAATCTGCTTCACAAAATGCTTTAGATATGGCTTTAAGCCAATGTGCCGATGACTTACGTCATATTGCAGAGCAATCTTCAATGGTGATTGCTGTCGGTGATATTGGCAGTACGATTATCTGGACGGCACCAAGTGCTCAAATGCAAAGTGCTGCTGAGCGTGTACATTTTGTACAAGGTGGTCAGTGGCGTGAAGAATTTGTGGGCACCAATGCCTTGGCTTTATCTTTAAAAACTCAACAATCAAGCTGTGTTTTTTCAAACGAACATTACATGGAGTCGATTCATGATTGGGTGTGTTATGCCGCACCGATTATCGATCCATACTCAAAACAAACGCTAGGTGTCGTTGATTTATCAACCACATGGAAGAACCATAATAGTTTAGGAATTCTGGCTGCTGAACGTTGTGCATCCATTATTCAATCTGCTTTGCTAGAGCAGCAGCGCCAGCAATTACATATCCGAGCATTTTCGACGCCGCAAGTTAAATTTAACGGTAAAAGTTTGCTATTAACGCCGCGTCAAATTGAAATTTTAACAATATTGGCACTATGTCCGCATGGTTTAACTTTAGAGCATCTTTATCAGGCGCTGTATGGTGAACGTAAAGTCAGTATGGGTACGCTTAAAGCTGAAATGTCTCAACTGCGAGATATTTTAGGCGGTTTACTTGGTTCACGTCCATATCGTCTGCTTGTGCATGTTGAAGCCGATTTTTTACAAGCTGAACAAGCGCTCGATGCGGGATATGCAGCCTCGGCTTTGCAGCTTTACACAGGTGTATTTCTGGCAAAAACTGAAAGTCCGTTTTTATGTGCATGGCGCGACTGCCTTGAGTCACGCTTGAGCGATGCAATTTTTAAAACCCAAGAAACAGATTTACTGTTAAAGCATCTAGCTCATTTCCCTGAAGCAATTGATGCGGTAGAACGCCTTATGGAGCTCTTACCAAGTGAACATCCTGCGCATCAACTGCTGGTGAAATACCTTGACTCACCTAAGCTTAGTTAAGTAATTTTTTGATCCAGCCACTGGAACAATTGTTGGTAGACTTGTTCTCGTACTGGCTGGACCGAAAGGACTAAGTCATGCAATCCATTGTGAATAGAGACAACTGAAACATCGCCTTTAATTTTTTTACCATGTTTTTCAATGTCTTTAACATCTAAAATCACGTCACTTTGAGTCGCATCTATTCCCCATTTTTTTGGATTTTTAGTTTGGTGCGAATGCATAATCAGGGCGGGAACGTTCAGTTTAACCCCACGGTGAATCTCTTTTTGTGCTGTATGAATTGCATGTACAAAGCTGAGTTGAACTGTAGGGGCAGAGGTCGGTTTCCAGTCAAGATTGAACTCCCATTCACCTTTCAGCTGCTTATGAAGGCTAGTGGTGTACCATTTGTTTAATTGGCTTGGAAATTTAACTTTTGGTAGATATTTTCCTACTCGACTGAGCATTGGAATACCAAACTTCTTTTCGACTAAGCTTAAATTAAAATCGTAAAATGGACTATTTGCCCATAGCGCTTTAATAAGAGGATGATCTGGATGATGGGCAGCATAAAGTGTTGCTGTCAAACCACCAGTTGAATGCCCTGCGAGTAAAACCTGAGTGTGTTGCTCTTCGCCAATAATCTCTAATGCTTGAGTAATTTCGGCATCATATTCTTTTAAATCAAGCACATTATAGAAAATTTGATGAGGTAGCTTTGAGCGGCCATATTTTCTTAAATCAAGTGCATAGAAGTCATAACCATGAGCATTGAATTGCTCAGCCATTTCGGTTTGAAAGAAATAATCTAAAAAACCATGAATATACAGCACGGCTTTTTGAGTCGATTGAGCGGCCTTTTTACGTACTAAGGTAGCTACAACTTTCCCTTCATAATCATCAGGAAAACTAAGTGTGAGCTGTTCGTAACCTGTGCCTAAAATATCTGGAACATAAGTTTGATTAGCTAAAGATGTATTCATTTTTATCGAGCTATTGTAATTAAGACATGCAGAGTATCCTTCAATGAAATGGGCGAATTGTCAATTAGGTTTGGAAAAGGTTGGAGTATAGATTCTAAAAAAAGGGAATACCGCTGGAGCTAAGTATTCCCAAAAAAAGTAAGTCAACGGTCGGAGGGATTTGACTTACTAGAGGGATATGCCATTACATCAGTATTAGAGTGCTGCTTTGAAAATCTCCACAACTTGTGCATGATTTGCTTTACGAGGGTTGGTGAGCATACATGCATCTTTTTGAGCATTATCTGCCATCACTGCAAGGTCTTCAGTTTTTACACCAAGCTCGGTTAAGCCAGATGGAATACCAATTGATGAAGACAGTTTGCGAATGGCATCAATTGCGGCATAGGCAGCTTCTGTTACGGTGAGTCCGTGAGTATTTACACCCATTAATTCTGCGATTTTTGCGTAGCGATCTGGGCAAGCAATTAAGTTAAATTCACAGACGTGTGGTAACAAGATTGCATTACATACGCCGTGAGGTAGGTTATAGAAACCGCCCAACTGGTGCGCCATTGCGTGAACATAACCTAAAGATGCGTTGTTAAATGCCATGCCAGCCAAATATTGTGCATAGCTCATTGCATCACGTGCTTCGATGTTTTCACCATTTGCGACAGCAGGTTGTAACCACTGGCTAATCATCGTAATCGCTTTTTCTGCACAGGCATCAGTAATTGGGTTTGCCGCCGTAGAAACATATGCTTCAACCGCATGTGTTAGCGCATCCATACCTGTTGCAGCCGTTAAACCTGCCGGTTTTGCAATCATGAGTTTCGGGTCATCAATCGCAATAAGTGGGGTACAGCGCCAGTCAACGATTGCCATTTTTACGTGAGTATCGGTATTGGTGATAATACAGAAACGAGTCATTTCAGATGCAGTACCAGCCGTTGTATTGACTGCAATCAATGGGGTCATCGGTACTTTACTTTTATCGATGCCTTCGTAGTCACGAATATGACCACCACCCGCAGTGACTAAACCAATCCCTTTTGCACAGTCGTGAGATGAACCGCCACCTAAAGACACAATAAAGTCACAGCCATTGTCGTTATAGGCATTTACGCCATTATGAACATTAATATCGGTTGGGTTAGGTTCTGCGCCTGGGAATATATGGCTTGCAACGCCTGCTTCAGTTAAATAGTTTGCGATAAGATCTGCAACACCAAATTTAAATAAGCCTTCATCGGTCACAATTAATGCTTTTTTTGCGCCGAGGTTTTGTGCCTTTGTACCAATTTCTTTAGCACATCCTGGTCCAAAGAGTGATACGCATGGAATATAAAAACCGTTTGTTTGATCTGCAATATTTTTAAAAGCCATGGAGTGATTCCTTCTTCCATAAATCCATTGTTTGTTATTACAGGTGAGCCTCACCATGGCCTTAGTATTGTGATGTGAAGTTTATTTTCCTACCTACCAAAAACCTACCAAATATTATTTTGTTTTTAATTATTGATTTATATGTGCTTTTTAGAAAGTTTGGCACATTCATTTAATTTTTTCGGGAAAATCGTTAAGCTATGGGCTGTTGAAGATGTACATATGAGATTATGAAACAGGAAACTGCGCTTAAACTGCTTAAAGCAGGTGAAAATGTCTTTTTAACCGGTTCGGCTGGTGCAGGGAAAACCTATACACTTAATCAGTACATCCAATATCTAAAAGCACGTAAAGTGCCTGTGGCAATTACGGCCTCTACAGGTATTGCAGCAACACATATGAACGGTATGACCATTCATACATGGGCTGGCATTGGCATTAAAGATCTGTTAACTGACGACGATCTAAAACGCATGAAAGAGCGTAAATATCTCAAGGAACACCTTGAAAATGCGCAAGTTCTTGTGATTGATGAAATCTCAATGCTACATGCGAAACAGCTTAATCTGGTCAATCAAGTTCTAAAATATTTTAAAGAAAGCGATGAAGCCTTCGGTGGTATTCAAGTCATTGTGGCTGGAGATTTCTTCCAGTTGCCGCCTGTAGGACGTAATGGTGAAGCCAATCGTGACAAGTTCTGCTTTATGTCAGATGCATGGGTCGAAGCCAAATTCCGCGTATGTTATTTAACAGAACAGCACCGTCAAGACGATGAAATTCTTAACCAGATTTTAAACGCTATTCGTGCGCAAAATATTCAACCCGATCATTTGCAAGCACTGCGTCAATCACGCTCGCATGATATTGGTGAGACCTTTACTCGTCTTTATACACACAATATGGATGTCGACAATATCAATTATCAGCACCTAAATGAAATTGATAATGAAGGGCATCAATTTAATGCTGTTTTAGATGGTAATGAAAAGTTATTAGAAACTTTAAAATCCTCAGTGCGTGCGCCAGAAGAACTCACACTTAAAAAGCATGCCAAAGTCATGTTTGTAAAAAATAACTTTGATATGGGCTATATCAACGGAAGTTTGGGTGAAGTCATCGGCTTTGAGGAAGATGACGAAAATGGCTTACTGCCGAAAGTAAAACTGACTGATGGCACGACTTTGCTGGTTGCTCCTGAAACTTGGTCCGTTGAAAATGAAGCAGGCAAAGTGATTGCAAGTTTTCAGCAAATTCCGCTTCGTTTAGCGTGGGCGATTACTATTCATAAAAGCCAAGGGATGACTTTAGAAGCCGCTGAAATTAACCTGATGAATACCTTTGAAAAAGGTCAGGGTTATGTTGCATTGTCACGCTTAAAATCTTTAACTGGTCTAAAATTATTAGGTATTAACGAGCAAGCTTTAGAGTTAGACAGTTTAGCTGTCAAAGCGGATCGTCGTTTCCAAGAACTTTCAAAAGAAGCTGAAGACAACTTTGCAGATGTAGATTTAACCGCTCAGCACAAAGCCTTTATTCGTCACTGTGGCGGCACCTTAAATGAAACCGAGATTTCTCGTAATGAGAAGAAACTCGCAAAAGGTGGAAAGCAAAATTACGCTACGGCAACGTTAGATGAGACACGTGTGCTGTTTGAAGAAGGCTATGAGATTGAAGACATCGCGCATGAACGTGGTTTAACCCCAGCGACAATTATTAATCACTTGGCTCGACTTCATAAAGAGCAAAAGCTAGATATTTCGGTTGCTCATCCGGGTGAAGAAGTGGTCGAAGAAATTCGTAAAATTTATAAGAAGCTGAAAAAGCGCCAAAATCCAGATCATTTTTCTGATGATGGTTCGATCAAACTAAGACCAATTGTTGAAGCAACCAGCCCTCGAATGGGATATGATCAGGTTCGATTAGCTTTATTATTTATTGAGTAAAGTTTAATTAGCTTAATGACTTATTATATAAATTGAGGTGGCTATGCCGCACGTTATAGTTGATTATTCAGAAAATTTAACTGGATTAAACGCAAAACAATTACTTGAAGAAATTAATACCACATTGGTTGAGACAGAGCTATTTAGTCCAGAAGACATTAAAAGCCGTGCGCGTAAAGATGATGTTTTCCTCATTGGCCTAGGGGCTGATCAAGCCTACATTCATGTAAAAGCCTACATTTTGTCAGGAAGAACTGCTGAGCAAAAGCAGCTGATGGGTGAGCAGTTATTAGCGGCGCTTAGTAATAAAAAATATCTACAACAAGAGTTTAATAAAGAAATTCAATTGTGCGTTGAGCTTGTCGATATGCCAAGAGAAGATTATTTCAAGCAAGTTGTATAACACTAAAAAGCGCAATTTCGATCAAGAATAGCGATTAGCACTATGTAAAAGTAGTGCTATCGAATGAACAGACATCTACTTACTTTTAAAGTGAGTCTAGCGTGATACAGGTATAACCTACATTATGCCAGTATCTCTAAAAGCTTAATATCTGCATATTGCTCAATCAAGTTGTCATCTAGCATGTGGATGTAATCCATAAAGATGGTACTAAAACTTCCCATAGTTTGAGCTTGATTTGCAGCAAGTTTACCTGCAATCGCAAAATGAACATGAGCTGAAAGAGCAGCAATTGTTGGCGTCGTCACAGCGCTATATGCTGCGATTAACGCACCTAAAGCACAGCCTGTTGCTGTAATTTTGGGCTGTAAAGGGCTTCCGCCGTTTACTTGGATCACAGCATCTAATTCTCTAGATAAAATATAATCTGACTCACCTGAAATAGCGATACAGCCCGCATGTGCTAATAGTGCATAAGCCTGTTGATAGGCTTGATCGCTGCTTAAAGTACTATCGACACCTTTAGATTGAACTTGGTTGCCTGCAAGTGTACTAATTTCTGAGGCATTACCACGAATAACGCTTGGCCTGAACTGTAAAAGCTCGTCTGTCATTTGACTACGCCAAGCTAAAATTGGTCCATAACCTACCGGATCAAGCACCCACGGGATGTTATGAAGCTGTGCAGTCTTGGCAGATATTTGCATGGCTTGCATTTGCTCTGAAGTAGGTGTGCCCAAATTAATGCTCAAAGCCGATGAAATGTTGGTAAAACTTTCTGCTTCATAAGGATTATCAATCATGGCAGGTGAAGCACCAGAAGCAAGTAAGACATTGGCTGTATAGTTGGCCGCGACGCTATTGGTAATGCATTGCACAAGAGGCGTTTTTGCCTGCATGTTTTGCCAAGCGTCAATTACCTGCTCAATCAAAGTCGATGCTGATGTCATATTATTATCCTTATTAAGCCAAAGTGATTGTAGATTTAGTGAGTAAAATAATGATCTTGATGCTTACATCTTTGGCAAATTAAGGAAACATAATCTGCTGCATCATAATCAACACTTAAATCGTTTGAACCACAATGCATACAACGTTTAACTGAATAAAAGTTTAATCGAGGTTCAATTTTTCGCCATGCTTTCCAGACAGGTTGTACAAAGATCTGTTCGTCGTAACCTAAGAAGCGGTTAAGTAAAATATAACTCATTTTACTGTAGGGAATATTGTGAGGACGAGGCAACATTGAGGTTTCCCACTTTTCAGCTAAGGCTCTCTCGCGATATTGCTCTAAGGTTTTCTTCAACAAATTGGTGTTAATAAATTTTTCATTACGCGGCTGTAGGGCTTTCTGTTTATAAAGGTACTCAAGTGCGGTTTGAATTAAATAATAAATCTGACCAATTGCCAATGAATCCATTAAACGATAACAAAAAGTTTGGAAATTAGAGCTTCCTGCAATTTGAATGCCCCAAGTTCGGCAATAGAATTGCATAAACTGAATAATTTCTTGATAGAGCACCTGAAAAAGTACGTCTTTTACTTCATCGGCACTACGAAACGGAATACCGAGACTTAAATTTTCATAAAACCAGTGGCGTAGTTGCTGGGCTACACTAAATAAACTTGGGTCACTATAACCGTCCAAGCGAATGTTTAAATAAAAGCACTGAGGTTCATCAGCTTGATCTTGGGCGTTTAAAATTCCATCTTTATGGAGTTGCTTAATCAGATAGTTTTGAAAAATCCAGTTCGGGGTAATAGAGTGATATTTAATTTGGTCCCAGTGAATGTATTCGTCATGAGCAACATCGTCTCGTGCATAGTCGTCGAGCAGGCTAAGTAAAAAAAGTTTATGTAAAAAACTGAGCTGTTCCAGACTACGTTGAGGTTGATCTTTTGACTTAAACTGGCGTTGTTCTTGTAGGCGGGTTTGCTGTAAAAGCTTTTTTCGTTGTTTTGTGCATGTCTCACAATGACAAGTCATTTTCGTATCTTTAAATACACGGTGCTGACAATGACTGCATTCATGAAACTGAATGTCTTGTTCAAATTGCTCGGCATCTACCCAGTACATTGAAGCTTGGCAGAGAGGACAATGGCTACTTTCATCTAGCTGTTTCTGTAGAATTTGTAAGACCATTTCGCTCCGAATGCATAAATTAGTAAGGATAGAGCTATTATACACAGCCGCATTGCCGATAGCTGAGATTGTCTTTTTGTTTGGTGCAAAAATAGAAAACCTAAAGTCTTGTCTTAACTTTAGGTTTTCATAAGGGTTTAAAAATTAAAATTAAACAGGGCACGGCAAGCTCTCATCATTCTGTCCAAGCTTTTTGGCATTGATAAGTGCCTGCACTTTTTTACTTGGTAATTTTACTTTACCTAAAGCGTCGTAAGTATTGACGATAGAAGTTACCTCCTGAGCAGTCATTGAAATACCTTCTGCAGATAAAAACACCGCAATCACATGGTGATCAAGACCTGCTGCGTTTAGATCATGAATCGCTTTAATATTTTCTAAACGATGAAAATGTGCTTTTAATTCCATACTGACACCTCTTGTTCTGATTGAAATATTTATATTGGTGTATTAATGAAGGCAAGAACCATGCCCAAAATGTAAGCTGACTCTAAAAAATGTTAAAAGCTGAAGTTGTTTTATTTTTATTGTATAGATTGATTATATAAGCAACGATTATCGTAAATTTCGTCTAATCTGTGCTAATAAAAGACGATTCTAATTTGAAATGTATAAATGAAGTCCCATTAATTTTATAAAGGTAAACAAACACGGTATGTATGAATGTGTATGATCAAGTTCATAAAATTCGTACTACGGTTTCCGAAAAGTATATAAGGAATAAAGATGAATATTGCGGCGCAGCCTCCAGTTCAGGCAGATCAAACAGTTTATTTAAAAGATTATCAAAAACCTTCGTTCTTGGTTGAATCCATTAATCTTGATATTCAAGTATATGATGACAAAACAATTGTTGATTCAACATTAGTCATGAAGCGTCAAACTGCTGGAGACTTGGTGTTATTGGGCCGTGATCTTGAGTTGCAATCTATTCAGCTCAATGGTCAAGATCTTACTCCTGCACAATATTCACTCGATAGTGAACAACTGGTGATCACTGATGCACCAGATGAAGTCATTTTACAGACTCAAGTGATTATTCATCCTGAAACCAACACTCAGCTTGAAGGGTTATATAAAGCAGATGAGTTGTTTGTAACTCAGAATGAACCTGAAGGTTTCCGTAAAATCACGTTCTATCCAGACCGTCCAGATGTACTTTCAGTCTTTACGACACGTGTAGAAGCAGACAAAAAATATCCAGTGTTACTTGCCAATGGTAACTTGCTTGAAACAGGTGAGGTGGGTGAAAACCGTCACTTTGCGATCTGGCAAGATCCGACTAAAAAACCAAGCTATTTGTTTGCTTGTGTTATTGGTGATTTAGCTGTTCTTAAAGATCGTTATACGACTTCGGAAGGGCGTGATGTTGCTCTAGAAATCTATGCAATCGAGAAAGATATTCCAAAATGCTATATCGCGATGGAAGCATTAAAGCATTCTATGCGTTGGGATGAAGAACACTACGGCCGTGCTTATGACCTAGACAACTATATGATTGTTGCTGTTAGTCAGTTCAACATGGGTGCAATGGAAAATAAAGGTTTAAACATCTTTAATACTTCATGCGTACTTGCCGATGAAGAATACACAACTGACGCAGCGATTATGCGTGTGCAGTCTGTGATTGCCCATGAATATTTCCATAACTGGACAGGGAACCGTATTACTTGCCGTGACTGGTTCCAGCTGTGCTTAAAAGAAGGCTTAACCGTATTCCGTGACCAGTCTTTCTCTGAAGATTTACAATCTGCTGCTGTTCAACGTATTGATGACGTTGCTGTACTTAAATCACATCAATTCCCTGAAGATGCTGGTCCATTGTCGCACCCACCGCGTCCAGATCACTTTGTCGAAATTAATAACTTCTACACAGCGACAGTCTATGAAAAAGGTGCGGAAATTAACCGTATGATGTCGACCTTACTTGGTAAAGAAAAATACCGTAAGGGAACAGACGAATACTTCCGCCGTCATGATGGACAAGCCGTAACGGTAGAAGACTGGGTTGCTGCATTATCTGCAGGTTCAGGTGTCGATTTATCTGCATTTTTAACTTGGTATAACCAACCAGGTACGCCAAAGCTTGAAGCAAAAGGTGAATATGATGCAGCGACGCAAACTTACCGTTTAAGTTTTAAACAAAGCCTAAAAGCACATCCTAAATATCCAAATTTAAAAGCTGTTCCAATTCCTGTTGCTTTAGCGCTTTTTAACGCTAAAACAGGTGAACAATATACATTGCACAGTGACAGCTTATTCGTAAATGATGTTAAAGATGGTGTGTACTTGTTTGATCAAGACGAAGCAACCATTGAATTCACAGGTATGACTGAACAGCCAGTTGTGTCGTTACTCCGTAATTTCTCTGCGCCTGTAAATCTTGTATTTGACTATACCGATGCTGAATTAGCGTTCTTAATTCAACACGAAACCAACGGCTTTAACCAATGGCAAGCAACGCAAACCTTGCTTGAGCGTATTTTGCTAGAAGACCATTCTGCAGATGCGTATATTCAAGCTATTCAGAGCACTTTGTCTGAGCTGGTTGGTCGTGACCCGCTTTTAGCATCACGTTTGTTTGATGTACCAAGTGAAGGTTATTTGGGTAGTCGTATTGATCAGAACTATGCACCAGCAGATATTCATGTAAAACGTGAAGCCTTGCTTAATCGTTTAGCACAAGAGTTGGGTTCATTCTGGAAAGATACTTATCTTACCCTTGACCCAGACTTGCAAAAAGAATTCTCGTTAGCCATGGGCGTTCGTGCATTAAAGAATATCATGCTCATGATGATGGCTCGTCAAGGCGATCAAAGTGCATTTGAATTAGCACATGTTCAATACCAAAACACAGGCAATATGTCTGAACGTTTAGGTGCGTTACGTGCATTAGTTTGGCAAAATGCACCTCAAGCTCAAGAGGTACTTGCTGATTTCTATGATCGCTTTAAAGATGAAGCCTTGTCTTTAGATCAGTGGTTTATGATTCAAGCTGCAAACCCAAATGCGACAACAGAAACAATTGAGTACCTTACTCAACATCCAGACTATGATTTAACAACTCCAAATCGTATTCGTGCGGTAAGTGGTGGCTTGTCAAATAATCCTGAAAATACTTGGGGTTTTGGTGTAGCTCACTTTATTAATCTTGCAGAGTATCTAGACGAGAAAAACCCGATTTTAGGTTCACGCCTGTTACAGGTGTTATCTCGTTGGTATACTCTTGCAGAGCCTCAGCGCACTCAAGTACAACAAGCTTTACAAGCATTGCAGCCTAAAGTGAAATCGAAAAATGTTTCTGAAACTTTAAATAGCATGCTGAGCGTTTAATTATTTAAATTTACTAAATAAAGGTCTCTAAAGAGGCCTTTATTTTTTTATATCTCATAGCTCTTCAATATTTAAAATAAATAAAACTATCCTTGTTATAGTTCATCTGTAGATCATTTTTTATCATTTTATTTTTATATAAATTATAATCTTTAATATTTTTCTGAAGGTGCACTTTTAAGAAATAATATAAAATGAAAATTAAAGAGATAAATAATATAAAAAATAAATTGACTCGTAAAAATTATTTAATTTTTTAAAGTTAGCTAAATTTTGAAATATTTATTTAAATTTATCTTAATATTTTTTCTAGTGTTTTTATTAAAATTATTTAAATCAAATATTTATATTTTGTAAATATTGTTTTTTTGTATCCGTAAGATAGGTTTAGGTAAATTTGTTTTATTGATTAGAAATTAAAATAATAACGTGAACATGCATTTTATTTATTTTTATGTATTATGTTGGAAAGTAGGATAAAAAAATAAGCTTTAAAAGAGCAGTCAAATAAAAATGATTGTAAGAATAAGGGTTAAATTTTTTATATCTATTAATTCGACAATTTAGTTTAAAAGGTTTTGGCCATGAAAAAGACTTTTATTTATTTATCAGCAGTTGTTGCAGGAGTATTTTCTCTCAATGCGGCAAATGCAGCTACAGCAACAGGTACATTAACTGTTAGAGCAACAGTAACGAATAGTTGTGTATTGAATACCTCTGCAACTGGCACGACAACAAATGCCGTTTTAGACTTTGGTACTTTAAGTTCACTTGCTGGCAATGTTGATGCAGATACCACAACGACTGGTGGTACCTCAATTAAAGTCCTTTGTAATAATACTGTGCCATGGACTTTGTCATTTGATGGTGGTCAGAATGTTTTATCAACACAACGTCGCATGATCGGTGGGCCGACTAGCAATGAATATATTCCTTACAACCTTTTCTCTGACACAGGACGTGCCACAGCAATTGGTATTGCAACGACTGCCTACAGTGGAACCGGAACGGGTAATGTTCAAACTATAAATGTATATGGTCGTATTCCTGCAGGAACAACTTTACCAAGTGCAGGTAGCTATGTTGACAGTGTGACTGTCACGGTAACTTATTAATTTGCATAAATTAGAATTACGTTAGCCCTTTTGAAAGGGCTAATACATTAAAAAGTTATATTTGAGCAAATCATGAAAAAAAATATTTTTATTATTATGGGATTATTCTTATCTTTATCTAGCTCTATTAACGCCGCAACAATCCGTCTTTCACCTGTAAATGTAGAAATATTAAGTAATCAAAATGCTGCTTCAATTAGTTTATATAACCAGTCAAATGAAAGTGCTGATTTGCAGGTGCGTGTATTTGAGTGGAGACAAAATGCTGGGCAAGATCAGTTAATCCCTACGGATGAAATTGTAGTTAGTCCACCATTTTTAAAACTACAACCTAGTGACTCTTATAACTTACGTGTAGTTAGAATTAACCCAGAACCTATTTCTGGTGAAAAAACCTATCGTATTATTATTGATGAGTTACCCAAACCAATTGATAGCCGTAAAGCAGCTCAGGGAGTAAATGTATTACTTCGCTCATCATTACCTGTATTTGTAGTAAATAAAGATGCGATTACCAAACTGAGTTGGAAAATTGATGTTAACCAGAACACACCTTCTTTAAATATTAGCAATATAGGTAACCGACATGCGCTGTTAAATAGTCTAATGCTTATTGATACAACAGCAAATAAAAGTTATCCCATTAAAGTAAATACTGTGAATGGTTATATTCTTGCGGAGAAGTCGAAAAGTTACTCGATTAGTAACTTTACCTACCAACCAAATCATAAATACAGCGTATCTCTAACAGTTAATGGTAAGAAAACCACACTTTAAGAGGCTTATATGAAATACATTATAGGTGTCTTATGTGTTGCGTATTTTCCTGCATATTCTTTTGCCGAACAGTTACTAGATCATACGAATACTGCAGTTCCCAGTGTTCCTAAATCTGTAGGTAGCAATGGTGAATATACACAAGTAGGAGCGAATGAGCAGGAGCAAGATCTTAATTTCATTCATCTATTTTTAAATGTTTCGATTAACTCAAATGCTAATGAAGATTTGGTTGCAGTAAAGCAATCTAAGGATGGAAAACTATATATTCGATCTAGCACTTTAAAAACTTTAAGACTAAAAATGGATGAAGATATCCCAGATAATCAGTGGGTATGTATTAATGATCTAAACGGAATCCAGTTTAAATATCTCGAAAATGAGCAGTCTCTAAACCTAAATGTTCCATCGGATATGTTGACAGGCTATGCAGTGGACCTCAATGGTCAGCAGGTCACTAGCCCACATTTGCTAAAGATGAAACCCTTAAATGCAGCCATTCTGAACTACAGTCTGTATAACACCATAACCAATGATGAGAATGTTTTCTCTGGTACGGCAGAAGGGATCTTTAATAGCGCAATCGGTAACTTTTCTTCAGGCGTTTTATATAACGGTAGTAATGAAAATAGTTATAGTCATGAAAAGTGGGTGCGCCTAGAAAGTAAGTGGCAATATGTCGACCCTGAGAAGATCAGGATAT
>ERZ501024.25-NODE-25-length-101700-cov-93.936455_pt1 | contig 101700 bp, 89 predicted proteins | sample MGYA00248893_ERZ501024 | MGnify/ENA primary metagenome ERZ501024 (study PRJEB25958, sample SAMN03398501) | human skin metagenome | study: EMG produced TPA metagenomics assembly of the Human Skin Microbiome Metagenome (human skin metagenome) data set. | reverse complement strand
TAAACCCTTTAAATTAATTAGGTGGTTTATGTCGCACTTCAAGTTTTACTCTGCCGAGATATTCCTATAATTTTGCTTTTCATGACAGTAATTTATTACGTATTAGTTTTTATACCTGCATATTTTTTACAATTATTCTTGTTGAAATTCAATTTCCTTAATTTCTTCTCCATCCTTGCAAGTGCAATTATTCTCACCTTTTTAATACCTAATATCTTAATATTTTTTTTCGAGACTCATGGGAACTAATGCCATTAGAGGGCTTATTTTTCTTCAGTTGTTTTTCTCTAACTTTCGCTATTACATATTGGATATTACTACTCAAAAGTATAAAAAAAGCAGCTAAACCATCAAATCTGAAATTCCCAAACTAGCCTTTGCCACTCCCCCACAAAATCCTTATACTTAGGGGCAATTTTTCTCATAAATTTGTGGATGCTACATGAGTCGCGCCATCTCGCACATTGATACATTTCAGGGCTTAATTCTTGCCCTACAAAACTATTGGGCCGAACAAGGCTGCGTCGTACTACAACCTTACGACATGGAAATGGGCGCTGGAACATTCCACACCGCAACATTCTTACGTGCTTTAGGGCCTGAAACTTGGAATGCTGCATACGTTCAACCTTCACGTCGTCCAAAAGATGGTCGCTATGGTGAAAACCCGAACCGTTTGCAGCACTACTACCAGTTCCAAGTGGTGCTTAAGCCAAATCCAGACAATATCCAACAGCTTTATCTCGATTCTTTAAAAGCAATCGGGATTGATACGCTTACTCACGACATTCGCTTCGTAGAAGACAACTGGGAATCTCCGACGCTTGGGGCTTGGGGCTTAGGTTGGGAAGTTTGGCTTAACGGTATGGAAGTAACTCAGTTCACTTACTTCCAACAAGTCGGTGGTGTTGAATGTTACCCAGTAACAGGTGAAATCACTTACGGTTTAGAACGTCTTGCAATGTACCTTCAAGGTGTTGACTCGGTTTATGACCTTGTTTGGACTAAAGGCCAATTTGGTACTGTGACTTACGGCGACGTATTCCATCAAAATGAAGTTGAACAATCGACTTATAACTTTGAATACGCTCCAGTTGAAAAACTATTTGAACTATTTGATTTTTACGAATCAGAAGCAAACCGTTTAATTGAAGCAAAACTTTCTCTTCCTGCTTATGAGCAAGTTGTTAAAGCATCCCATACCTTTAACTTACTTGATGCACGTGGCGCAATTTCTGTGACTGAGCGTCAACGTTACATTTTACGTGTACGTACTTTAGCGCGTGCTATTGCACAAAGTTATGTACAAGCACGTGCAGAGCTTGGCTTCCCAATGGCAGAACCACACTTACGTGATGAAGTATTGGCACAGCTAAAAGCACAAGCTGAAAGTGAAGCAGCAAAGGCGGAGAAAAACTAATGAGCAAACATACTGTTTTATTCGAACTTGGCTGTGAAGAGCTTCCACCAAAAAGCTTAAAAACTTTACGTGATGCACTACAAGCGGAAACGGTAAAAGGCTTAAAAGATGCAGGCTTAAACTTCGCATCAATTGAAGCTTATGCTGCTCCACGTCGTTTAGCGCTTAAAATTGTTGATATCGATGCTGCTCAAGCGGACACTCAAAAACGCTTTGATGGCCCTGCTGTTCAAGCGGCTTACGATGCGGAAGGCAAACCAACTAAAGCACTTGAAGGCTTTATGCGTGGCCAAGGCATTACAGTTGATCAGCTTTCTACTTTCCAAGCAGGTAAAGTTGAAAAAGTTTGCTATTTAAAAGATGTGAAAGGTCAAAGCCTTGATGCTTTACTTCCACAGATTTTACAAACTGCATTAGACAATTTACCAATTGCTAAGCGTATGCGTTCTGCTGCAAGCCGTACCGAGTTTGTACGCCCGGTTAAATGGGTTCTTTTACTCAAAGACGACCAAATTGTCGACGCAACTATTCAAGATCACAAAGCTGGTAATGTGACTTATGGTCACCGTTTCCATGCACCAGAAGCTGTGACGTTAGCGCATGCAAATGACTATTTAACTGCTTTAGAAAAAGCTTACGTTGTTGCGAACTTTGAAAAACGTCAAGCAACCATTCAAGAGCAAGTAAAGAAGTTAGCTGATGAAGTTAATGCAACTGCGATTGTTCCAGCTGACTTACTTGATGAAGTAACAAGTTTGGTTGAATGGCCTGTAGCTTTACGTGCAACTTTTGAAGAACGCTACTTAGCTGTTCCTCAAGAAGCTCTTATTACGACAATGCAAGACAACCAGAAGTATTTCTGTTTGATCAATAGCGAAGGTAAATTACAGCCTTACTTCATTACTGTTTCAAATATTGAGTCTAAAGATCCGACTCAAATTATTGAAGGTAACGAAAAAGTTGTTCGTCCTCGTTTGTCTGATGCTGAATTCTTCTTCTTACAAGATCAAAAGCAACCGCTTGCATCTCGTAAAGAAAAATTAGCAAACATGGTATTCCAAGCACAGCTTGGTACGCTTTGGGACAAATCAACACGTATTGCAAAACTTGCAGTTGCATTATCTTCAATCACTGGTGCAAACCCAGCAGATGCTGAAAAAGCTGCATTACTTGCTAAATGCGACTTAACCTCTGAGCTTGTTGGTGAATTCCCAGAACTTCAAGGTATTGCGGGTACTTACTACGCACGTATTGAAGGTGAAAACACTGAAGTTTCAGAAGCTTTAGGTGAGCAATATTTACCAAAATTTGCGGGTGATGTTTTACCTAAAACTAAAACAGGTACAACGATTGCTCTTGCTGACCGTTTAGATACACTTGTTGGTATTTTTGGTATTGGACAAGCACCTACAGGTTCTAAAGACCCGTTTGCTCTTCGCCGTTCAGCAATTGGTATCTTACGTTTAATCATTGAAAATGAATTAGATGTAACGATTGAAGAATTAGTTAATCTTGCCCTGCAAGGTTATGGCGATATCGTTAAAGACCACGACAAAACCCGTGCTGATGCTGTTACGTTCTTGGAAGGTCGTTACCGTGCTAAGTACGAAGACCAAGGCGTTGCTGTTGACGTACTTCAAGCCGTTCAAGCACTCGCACCGAAATCTCCACTTGATTTTGATAAGCGTGTAAATGCTGTTAACCACTTCCGCACATTACCTGAAGCTGCTGCGCTTGCTGCTGCAAACAAACGTGTTGCGAACATTCTTGCCAAAGAAGCAACACCTGAAGGTTCTGTAGTTGAAGCAAACTTGGTTGAAGCTGCTGAAAAAGCATTATTTGCTGAGCTTCAAGCAGTGACACCTGTGGTTGAGCCATTACTTGCAGCAAAAGATTACACTGCTGCCCTTTCTAAGCTTGCAGCACTTCGCGCGCCGATTGATGCATTCTTTGATGGCGTAATGGTAATGGCAGATGATGCTGACTTAAAAGCAAACCGTTTACGTTTATTAGCTCAGTTGCGTAACTTGTTTACTGCTGTAGCTGATGTGAGTGTCTTGCAGGGTTAAAATTATATAAAAATTAATTTTTGTATAATTAGACTTTAATAAAAACCATGTTTTCACTCTAGTTGGAAACATGGTTTTTTATTGAAGAATTTCATTCAATATAATTATAAATGATTATTTTACGTTCAATTAATAAATAAGAATTATTTACTTCCTTCACTTTTTATCCACAATTCAATAAACTAAAACAAATAATTACCAAACTTAACAAAGTCCCATTGCAATGAAAAACTTAAATTTATTACTCATATCAACATTACTATTCACTGGATGTGCAACGACCAAATCGATTCAATATCCAGCAGCGGGTAAACAAACCTCTCTTTCTGTTTCTTCAGAACAACTTTCTTCAATGACTGAATCAGGTGCAGGTGATTACTTTGTAAAGGAAAGCCAAATATTAGTTGGTGATGCAAGTAGTGCTTCAGCCAGTCCAGTTTCTGGAATGTTTGGCCTTATCGGAGTAGGTGTTGCAATGGCAATTGATAAAAATGCAAATAGTTCAGCCATTGAAAAAAGCTCTCTCAATCAACCTATTAAATTTGACCAGTTAATAAATCAAAAAATTAACGATTCTCTCGCCAAAAATAAAGCAGATCCTACTCTAAAACTTCTAAGTTTAAATCAGGCATCTGAAATTAAAATTGTGCCTTATTCACGCCTTTCTTTCCGTGAAAAGCCAATTGTAAAAGTAAATTTTGGTTTAAAGACCCAATTTAAAAATGCGGCAGACAATAATGCAGATATAAAACGCTTATATCACTATGTAAGCAAAGAACGTATTTCTTTAGCTGAATGGGAAGCTCAAAATAATTTATTATTTATGAAAAAAGCAGATCAAGCATTTAGCGCTCTTAGCCAAGTATTCACTTTAGATTTGCAACATCAATTAAACTTAAAAGCATTTGATGAGAACAAGCAAAAAAACTGTAAAACTAATGCAGATACATCCTTAGTTTCTTTTATCCAAACTCCTGACAATTTATGTGTTGGTGTAGTTAAAACGAGTAAAGGAGATGTATTCGAAAATAGTATTTATATTGTTGAGCAATAATAAATATTAACCAAAAGATTAGAGAACTACTTAAATTTAAGTAGTTCTCTAATGTAATCAAACAAATTCTTTAATTTCTTCTAAACTTTTTGATGGCTCAAACCACATAAAATCATAATCAGCCACATCATGAATATAAAACGGATCGTTTTTCATGATTTCTTCAGCTTCTGGAATCGAAGAACTTAAAACTAAAATCACCCCACCTACTCTATTTTCGCGGCGCCCCGACGCTAAAAACTTCTTTTGCTCATAGTAATGATCTAAAAATGCAATATGCTGTTTCAGTACAGCATCAACTTCGGCTAATGGTTTTTTATAGGTCAAGGTAACAACAATCATTTCATTCTCTTAAAGCAAGTAGCGCATGACATAGCTTATTCGATAGTACGCCTATTCCCCCAATTCATCCATACCAAACTCCCCACAATAATTACTCCACCCAGCAGCACCATCATTGATGGTTTTTCATTTAAGAAAAGCACTGCCAAACTCATTGCGACAATCGGCGAGCAATATAGAAAATTCGATGCAATCGTTAATGGCATATTTTTAAGTACATAACCCCACAGCACATAAGCCATCGCACTTGGGAAAATACCCAATAAGACAACCGACATATTGGCTTGCCAAGTAGCATGTAAAATTTCATGGGGTAAATGAGTACTATAAAATAGTAAAGGAATGGTTCCGAACCAAATGATGTAGCACATCATGCTCAAAGCGTCATAATTTAAAGCAAATTTCTTATATAAATTAAAGTAGAGACCCCATGCAATTGCAGCCAAAACAATCAATAAACTATAAGGACTCGGTACACCAAAACCATGATCTCCACTGACCACCAACACGGCGCCGCAAAGTCCCAATAAAATACATAACCATTGTTTGAAACTAATTTTTTCCTTAAAAAGCAAAGCTGAAATAATAAAAGTAAATAACGGAATAGATTGACTCAAAATACTAGATGCGACCGCAGTCACATACTGCTGCCCTGTATTGATAAGCAAATGATGCAGAGTTACAGAGAAAAAACCTAATACAGCAAGTGCAGGGACATCTTTCCACTTTAAAGGTTGAATGCCTTTTTTCATGACCAAAAGCAGTAAAAAAAACGATGCAATCAAAAAGCGGAGCAAGGCAATGTGCTGCGGTGTATATGAATGCAAAGCACTATGTACGCCAATAGGTGAATAGCCCCAACAAAAGACAGTCACAGCAATACATAAATAGAGCTTAAATGCGGGAGGCTGGGTTTCGGCAGCAAGAGAAATTGCCATGTTAAATCTGCACTAATGAAATGGAACTCTTTCATCATATGCACATAGATAGTTGAATAAAATTAACTTATATTGAGTCAAATATTCATTAAAAGTGAATGATAAAATATGGATATCACACAGTTAAAAATGTTTCAGACAGTGGTTGAGTGTGGCACGATGGCTAAGGCCTCACTACAACTGCATTGCGTACCATCCAATATCACGACGCGTATTAAACAACTCGAAGAAGAACTAGGCGCACCACTGTTTTATCGAGAAGGAAAAAGTTTAAAACTCACCCCATCAGGAGAAATCTTTCTTAATTATTGCCATAAAATTTTAGCGCTATGCGATGAAGCAAAACGCAGTATTCACCCTGATGCTCGCCCCTCTGGTCCATTAAAAATTGGAGCGATTGAATCTTCTGCTACAACTCGCCTACCCAATTTACTTGCGAAATATCATCAACGTTTTCCAGAGGTTTCCATTCAAATTATTACAGGCACATGGAAACAGCTATTAGTCGATATTTCTCAGCACAAACTTGATGGTGCAATTGTCGCGGGCAATATTGATTTTCCAATGTTAAATAAGCTCGGTATTTACCAAGAAGATATGGTCTTAATTGCATCTCACTCTTTGGGAGAGATTCATTGCCAAGAAGACCTGATTGGTAAAGAAATTTTTATGTGGACTGAAGGCTGTCCTTACCGTGCAGCCCTTGAAGAATGGCTTAAACTGAAGAATATCTCTCTTCCCATCACCAGCATTACCAGCTATGCCACGATTATTGGCTGTGTCAGTGCAGGCTCAGGGGTAGCTCTGGTGCCTAAGAGCATTTATGAGCAATATAAAAATTTGGCCCATATTCAAAGTTATAAATTTGAATATCTTGCTTTTATGCAGAACCACTTTTTCTGGCACAAAAATGTGAGTAACCATAAAGCTAGAGACATGTTTATAGAATTGATTAAGACTGAATTTAGTTTATGAATTATTGCAATGATTGGTTTAGCGCCATTAAATGATGATTTATCGTAATCAAATCGTATGGGTTTTATCTCATTGCAGTACAAGCTTTATTTTTAACAGTAAGATCACCACTTCATCTTTTGATTCTGGTTGGGGAGATTGATCCATATGAAAACCTTACAAGTGTTATGCGTTGCAAGTTCTATATTGGCTTCATCAACCTTATTTGCAGAAACAACACAGCCACAACAAGTTGTTGAAACGACACCTAAAACACAACCTTATGGTGACAATCCTAGCTTAGGGCGCGTACTGTTATATAAAACAGGCAAAGGCATACAAAATTTAGGAAACTCTATTCAAGGTGCTTCTGAAAAGACATCGAATAAAATTAGTGAGAAATGGCAAAACACCAAAGAATTTACTGCTGAAAAAGCAGAAGTCGTTCAACAAAAAGCAGATACAGCCAAAGTATTTACTGAACAGAAAATAGAACAAGCCAAACAAAATATTACCAGTAGCCGAAATGGTGAAAATATCCCGATCGAGCAAGGTGAATTAAGTAAATCGAGCACAGCAGCTAACTAATTTTTTGGATAGCGCGATAACTTCGCGCGCTTATAAACACAGATATTTATCTATAAATAATGTCATTAACTATAAGAAAGCTAGGAATCTGCCTTATGAATAGTCAAAAACTCTTCTTTTCAACACTATGCTGCTTAGCATTAACTGCATGTGCAACCTCTACACCTCCTTCTTCATCTTATTCTCAAGCACAAGTTTTAGAACAAGATACGAATATCGAGGCTTATCCCTCTACCACAGGTAATGTAGCCAAACTCATTAAACAAGATAAACAGGCTTGTATGATTGAATTTACTGGCTATTTAGGGGGTGGACATGTAACTGAGCACTGGACTTTTAATAATAATGGTCTGATTTCAGCGACCTCATCGACTATGCAGTATCCTGATGAATCAGGCATATTAAATCAGGCAACCAACTCCACAACCAAAAGCTCAACTACATTTAATATTCAAGATCCAGAAATTCAGAATAATTTCAAGAAACTCCAAAACAACTTTAATCCAGCGAATCTAGCAAAGTGTAATTAATACTTTTTACATAAAAAGCCCGTTGCAGAAGTTACCCTTTGCAACGGGTTATAGCTATTTAAAAATTTCTTGGACCTAATTTAAAAAATTATAAATAAGCTATTAATTAATGGTTAAACCATTTGTTGCTGCCAGTAAATCAATACGTGGGAAAACCAAGCCCGTTCTTGAATCAGTAATTGGTTTACCTGTCGTTTTTAAACGGCTGATGGTTTGATCAATACTTTCTGTTGGACTCACGCTATTCGCTCGTAACAAAGCAATTGCACCTGCCACATGTGGTGTCGCTTGAGATGTACCACCCATGGTATAACCACCCGCCGTGATCATTGCTCCCGGTGCTAATAAGGTCACAAGACTACCACCATTACTAAAGCACGCCACCTTATCTGCCGCTGTGGTTGGGTCCGAACATTTCACAGGGTTCCCCCATGACACACCACCAATATTACTATCATAAACAGCCCCCACTCTTACTGCACCAGCAACACAAGCAGGAGATGAGATACCATCTGAAAATGCATCATTACCTGAAGCGACTACAGGCACCACACCAGCAGCTCGTGCATTGGCAAATGCAGTTCCATAACTGCTATCACTACACTCCGAGGTATATTTAACACCTGGTACGCCAAGGCTTAAGTTAACTGCTTTGATGTTATAAGTCTGAGCATTATTTACAGCCCAATTAATCCCTGCGAGGATATCACTATCATAAGCTGTGCTTACCCATTTACCTTGGGATCTGACCTTTCTAAAAACATCTATGCCTATAATTTTGGTTTTGGTAGCAACCTTAGATACGATGCCTGAAACATTACTTCCATGCCCATCATCATCTAAAGCGCCATCATCTGGTGCACTATCAAATGAATAAACCACTCGACATGTGCTTGATGGTGTATTCACTGCCGTACAGCCAAAATCAGAGTGAAGATAATTCACACCTGTATCAATCACTGCCACACTAGAGCCCTCACCCGTAAAACCATTGGTATTGGCTTGTGGTTGATTAATTAAAGGTAAACTTTCATTGGTCGTAGTCCGGTTAATACGGTTCGGATAAACTGCTTTAACATTTGGATCATTTAATAAAGTCACCAAAGCTTCGCGATTACTAATTCGATAGAAAGCTAAAGGTAAATTATTGTAGTCCCGAAGTACTTGGACACCACCAGCACGGTTAAACCTTGCCTGTATATTCTTTTTATTTGTTGCAATATAACTCCGCCGTTCTAAACTGGAAGGCACACTCACCGAAGGAATATTGTATTCGACGATTAAATCATTCGAATCATTATTAACCAAGGCATCCAAATCAATTTTGCCCTGAAATACTTTTTGTTTTGCTGCTTGATTTAACCGCTGTTTAGCACTTTGAGAATCCAAAGGAAGAGCGGATGCAGTTGTACTTAATATCGTACATAGACCTAATAGAAATAACGTTTTACTTTGCATTATTTTTCTCCGTAGTTTTTCAACTAACAATTTGCTTATTTCGCTTTTATTTCATTTGCTGGATCTTTTTCTGGATCAATCGGTTGAATAGAAAGATCACTTTTTGTGTCATAAAAAGGAACGGTATCAGCTGATACCGATTGAGGATGAGTTGAATGTTGAGATAAATTTTTAGGTTGAGTAGGCTCCTTAAGTTTAGAAAGAAAGGAAGATGTGTCTGGTTGTGGCGAATTCGACTCATGTAAAGCAGAATTGAACACATCAGATGCACCACTTGTCGGCTTAAGATAGAGAACAACGGCGACCAAGCCGACCAATACAAGAAGGGAAGCAATAATTTTCATCTGTCATATCTCTGTTTTTTTGTTTATAGATATCTATTTTTATTTTTGATTATTCGAAATAAAGCGCTATTTCTTTCAATATATTTCATGTGAAATTTCTATTTCATGAAATATACAAACCTGAGAAAAGCTAAAGTACCTTTTCCCGAATAAGCAAAAATACAGTTCTGCCCTGTACATTTATATTTCTGGCAGAATATGGTTCAAAAAAGTGCTAAAAAAACACTCCATTCTCATAATAAGCAATAATTATGCCGTTTCCTCTAATAAATAATTAGATTCACATCACATTTAAAGATATAAAGGACAAGTCGAGAAAAACCGAAAGAGAAAAATTAAAGGATATTTTTTAAAAAAGGAAAGACAAGAGAGTCTAATTAGAATATCTAACAAATAAATGTTCTTTTTCACTTTATTATTAATTTTTATTAATCTTCACAATTTATCCCTAGTCTGTTTACTCAACGTAACACTGTTGTAACATTTTGATGAAGACAGTTCACAAGACTATATTCCCTTGGCTATGATTCGTTTGCGTTTATGAAATACCTCACTAAAAGGGTATATTCTTTGAAGGATATCGCAATGAAAATGATGAAAACAGCTATCGTTACTGCAAGTGTTCTTGCTTCTGCCTCTATTTTTGCACAAAGTGCGGGCGTTAATGCAGGTGCTTCTGCTCAAGTAAATGTACAACCGGGTGGTCTTGTTAGTGGCGTAGCCAACACAGTCAAAAATACTGCTCATAATGTAGGTAGCTCAGCGAAGCATGCTGGTCATGTAGCGGCTGACACTACAGTTAAAGCAACAAAAAAAACAACAGGAAAAGTGACTGAACTTTCTTCTAAAGCTGCAAATGGTACAAAACATTTTGCTACCGAAGCTGCGACAGGTACTAAAAATGTAGCAACTAAAGCCGCAACTGGTACTAAACATTTTGCTACCGAAGCAGTAACAGGTACTAAAAATGTAGCGACTAAAGCTGCAAACGGTACTAAAAACTTAGCAGTTGAAGCGAAAGCTGATACAAAAGCACGTGTTGATGCTGTAAAAGCTAAAGTTGCAGAAAAACAAGCAGATCAAAAAGAGTTTACTGCGGAAAAACAAGCTAATGCTCAAGCGCATGTAGATGCAGTAAAAACTCGTGTAGCTCAAAACCAAGCTGAGCAAAAAGAGTTTGTAGCTGATACAAAAGCAGATGCTCAAGCAAAGTTAAATGCAGCTCAACCAGCTCATGGAGTTAACGCTCAAACAGGTGTAAACGTTGGTGTTAATGTTGCTGGTATTAATGCAAATGCAAACGTAAATGCAGGCGCTCAAGCGACTACACAAAAAGCTGAAAAGAAATCTTTTATTAAAGGTCTTTTCGGTAATAACTAATCCGTTATAAATAAAAAAGGGCAATTAATTGCCCTTTTTTATTTCTCAAAATCAAGTATTCAACTCGTTTCAGTTAAAACTAAGCCTGCACGCAAACCAAGCTTCACTTTTGGGTTTGGAAATAAAATCCAGACCTGATCTTGCTCAACCACATAATTACCAGAAGGTTGAGTTGCAATGATTTCACCTTTGGTAAAAGTCGAAAAATTCGGAGCTTCAGCAGATAAATTCATCTGGAAGTCTTCATCTTTTTTAATTAAAGAATCAGACACTTTAAAGACTCGAATTTTTGTTTTATTGCGTAGCGGTAAGGCTTGCTCAGAAACTACATTACGAATAACTTCATCAATTGCAGCAAATTGGCTCAAGTCATTTTGCCCAAATGGCAAGGCTTTGCCTAACTCTAAAGTTGCGCTCGCCGCTTTAAAATTCTCACTCGTAAAATGTGTAAACGTTTTACCTACCGCATTGTGATAAACCAAAGCATCTAAATCGGCTGCTTCAAGACTTGCTGTTAAATCAGCATCATAGCCATGCGTTTGATAGGGAAATAAAGCAAACGTTGGTAACAATGAAGCACGAATTGCTGTGTGTAAATCATAGTGATAGCGTTTAGCGTCACTTGCACTTTCTTGAAAGAAGTTTGTGACAACTTGCTCTAAAACTTCAGCACGCTTTGACTCTTCAGTCACGGCTAGAGTTTTATATCCACCACAAAACATTCGATTTACATCGTCATGCACATAGCGTTTGCCTTGACGCATTGCATAAGGGTTACCCAATACAAGCAGCAACCTCACAGCAAGGTTTAAACGCCCTGCAAATAAATCCGTGCAAAGATGAGATAATAATTCAATTGGTGCTGTTTCATTACCATGCACTCCAGCTGACAGTACGACAGCTTTGTCGTACTGTGCGTTTGGCGTACATTCAAGAAGTCCTTCACCCAACCAGCGCCAAGAAAAATTATTTTGTTTTCCTTCGCGAGTTGTAGGCTGCTCACCTTGTAAGGTTAATGCTAGAAAATCTTGCATGTCACCTCCTCATTATTTTTGGAAAGGATAAACCGAACCTAAACCTAAAATTTTGGTCAGTTCGTCAAGTGCCATACGGCTTTCCATTAACAAATGCGGATCAGCCAAATCTTCTTGTGCTAAACGATCACGATAATGTTTATCAACCCATTGATTGAGTGTGCCAAACAACTGATCGTTCATGAGTACTTTTGGATTTACGGCATTTAACTCAGTTTCGTTTAAAGCTACACGTAAACGTAGACAAGCTGGACCACCACCGTTACGCATACTTTCACGTAAGTCATATACCTGAATAGCATCAATTGGTGTGCCCATTTGAATCATGTCATTCAAATAGCCCCACACTGCTGCATTTTGACGAGACTCTTCTGGTACAACAATAGTCATTCCACCATCTGGACGAGTCAAAATTTGGCTATTAAATAAATAGGTTGCTACAGCATCGTCAACGGTAACACGGTTTTCAGGGACTTCAATTGAAATAAAGTCTTCACCGATGCTTGCCATTTTTTGACGAATTTCAGCAAAAGCCTGATCTTGATTTAAAAAGGCATGTTGGTGATGGAATAAAACCTGTTGGTTACTTACCGCGATCACATCGTTATGGAAAACGCCCTGATCAATTACATCCGGATTTTGCTGAACAAAAACGGTATGTGCATCATCTAAACGGTGCAAACGTGCAATAGCTTCACTTGCCTCACGCGTTTGACGAGCTGGATAACGTTTTGGTCCTGGCAAGCCATTATTTAAATGTTGTTGACCATAAACAAACACCTGAACACCGCGCTTAGCATAATCACCACCTAAACGATTGTGATTGGCTGCACCTTCGTCACCAAACAACGCTACTTGTGGCAATGCTTCGTGGTGTACAAAGTGGCGTTCATTTTTAAAAATTGCTTGTAAAACTTGGCTTGTAGTTTCAGCTTCAATTGAACGGTGAAACTTATTGTTCAAGTTCGCTGCTGTAAAATGCACGCGCTCATCTTGACTATCTGCCGAAGGTGAAACGGTAGCCGCATTGGCAGTCCACATTGGAGAAGCTGAACTTAAAGATGATAATAGTTCAGGTGAATGACGCATTGCTTGAGCAACAACGCTAATGTCATCACCTGTAAAACCTAAACGGCGTAACATTGGAACATGTGGACGCTCATGCGGAGCAAGTACACCTTGTTTCATTCCCATGTCAGCCAAAGCTTTCATCTTTAGCAAACCTTGTTTAGCTGCTAATTTTGGATTCGAGGTATTATTACGGTTTTTTGTCGATGCTTCATTACCAAACGACAAACCCGCGTAGTGATGTGTTGGTCCCACTAAACCATCGAAATTTACTTCATATCCTTTCATTTTTTCTTTCCCTAGTGTTTAAGGCAACACAATCCCTGGAGATAATTTTTCTGGTAAGGTTAAGCTGTCACTTTCAAGTGATGCCATTGGCCAAGCACAATAGTCGGCAGCGTAAAAAGCACTCGCGCGGTGATTACCTGACGCCCCTACACCACCAAATGGCGCGGCACTTGAAGCCCCAGTTAATGGCTTATTCCAATTCACAATACCGGCACGTGCTTCGATGAGTAAGTCATCAAACAGTTCACGTTTTGGTGAAACCAAACCAACTGACAAGCCAAAACGAGTTGCGTTAGCAATTTTTAATGCTTCATCAAAGTTGTCATAACGTTGAATGGTGGTAAGCGGGCCAAAATATTCTTCATCCGGAATATCTTTCACGCCTGTGACATCAACAATACCCGGAGTAAGTAGAGAGCTGTCTTCTTGAGGACGTGTCATGGCTAATAAACTTTTTGCACCCAGCTCAAGTAATTTTTGCTGAGCATTCATCATGTTTGTTGCAGCAACCGACGAGATTACCCCACCCATAAATGGTTGTTGCTCGTCGTTCCAACGGCCAACTTTTAGGTTTTTAGCAACTTCAACAAAACGTTGAATAAATGCATCACCTTCAGCACCATTTTTTACCAAGATACGGCGTGCACATGTACAACGCTGACCTGCCGAAACAAAAGCAGATTGAATAGCAAGATTAACTACTGCATCGACATCAACAATTTCATCAATAATCAATGCATTATTGCCCCCCATTTCAAGCGCAAGAATTTTTTCAGGTGCACCCGCCATTTGCTTATGCAAGTGATAACCTGTGTTCGCACTTCCGGTAAACAATAAACCATCAATTTCATGTGAAGCAGCTAGCGCTTCACCCGTGGTACGACCACCTTGCACCAAATTCATCACACCATTTGGCAGACCAGCTTGCTGCCAAAGTTTTACAGTTTCTTCAGCAGTCCATGGCGTTAATTCACTTGGTTTAAATACAACTGTGTTGCCAGCAAGTAATGCAGGAACAATATGCCCATTTGGTAGATGGCCCGGGAAGTTATATGGACCGAAAACCGCAAGTACACCATGCGGACGATGACGTAAAGATGCTACACCATCGGCCATTTCAGTTGAGCTTTCGCCTGTACGCTGGTGGTAAGCGCGAATCGAAATCGCAACTTTGCCAATCATTGATTGAACTTCAGTTAACGTTTCCCAAAATGGCTTACTGGTTTCTTGGCTAATGACTTCTGCTAAATGCTTTTTATTTTCTTCAAGCAAAGCGGCAAATTTTTCAACAATCGCTACACGCTCTGCAAGTGGTAAACGCGCCCAAGCTGGAAACGCAGTACGCGCTGCCTGACAAGCTTGCTCTACATCAGTAGCAGTAGCCTCGGCACCTGACCATACAGTTTGGTTATCAACCGGATTTGTTTTTTCAAATGTTGCGCCGCTGCCTTGTAACCAGACACCGTTTATAAATAAAGAGTTTGACATCAGGATACTTCCATTGGATTTAGTGATAACACACGAACAACGTGACCTTCTTGTACACCGAGTTTTTCAGCTTGTTCATGTGTTAAATTTATTGTGTTATCAACAAGATCAAGCTTTAACAGCATTGCCTTATAGTCATGATAATTATCATTGGCAATGAGATATTGGGTCTTACCGACCGCAGCTTCACTTGTAATTTTGACGTTTAGTAACTGACTTTCTTTTACTGCTCGCAATTCATCAATATTGGCTTCAATGGTTGGACCAGCATCAAAAATATCGACATATCCTTGATAGCGTAAGCCTTCCGACTCAAGCACATGATAAGCAGGCAAAGTTTGTGGATGCATTTTTCCAATTACCTCTTGCGCATCTTTTGGCAAGAGATCTACATAGACTGGGAAACGTGGCATAAGCTCTGCAATAAACACTTTTTGCCCAATTCCACTTAAATAGTCTGCTGTTGAAAAATCCATATTAAAGAAATGGTGACCAATCGCATCCCAAAATGGAGAACACCCATTTTCGTCTGAGAAACCACGCATTTCAGCAATTAACTTTTTCTCAAAATATTGCTTAAAGGCAGCGATAAACATAAAACGGATTTTCGATAAGAATTTACCGTTTTGGTTTTCACGACGCTCTGGATCTAAAAATAGTGTACAGAGTTCACTACTACCTGTTCTGTCATTACTTAAAAATAAAGTAGGTAATGACTTATAGACATTTAATGCTTTTGAAGCGTGTACTTGAGTACCAACATGAAAGTTGTACCAAGGTTCAATGAGTCCCACAGCAACTTCAATTGCACTTAACCCAATAACACGTTGAGCTTCTGTATCTTCAAGAACAAATAAATAGCCTTGTTCACTTTTATGGACATTGCCATTTAAAGTATTGCGAGTACGTGAAATTCGAGCCGAAAGTGTATCCATATTTTGTGGCAAGGAAGTCAGGCCTACACCCGACTTACCTGCTAATTTATAAATATCTTCAAGGTCTCGAAACTCGGCATGACGGACGATCATCATGGCTAGCTTTCCTTTTTTTTATTTAGCCAACTTTGCCAATGCGCGTTTTAAACGAGCAATCCCTTCATCAATATCTTGTTCAGGAATAATTAGAGACGGTGTAAAACGAACCACGTTTGGTCCCGCGATTAAAGCAAGCAAACCTTCTTCGCCCGCCCAAGTCGTAATGTCTTTCGCTTTCCCTGCATACTCAGCTTTTAATACACAACCAATGAGTAAGCCTTGACCACGAATTTCTTCAAAAATCGGGTACTCAGTATTTAATTTATTTAATGCGTCTAGGAAATATTGATGACGATGTTTTACACCTTCAAGTACTTCAGGCGTATTAATAAACTCAAAGACTGCACCAGCAACCGCACTTGCTAACGGGTTACCACCATAAGTCGTACCATGTGTACCCACTGAAAAATGCGGAGCAAATTTATCTGTTGTTAACATTGCACCGACTGGAAAACCACCACCTAGTGCTTTTGCAGTGGTTAATACATCTGGAATAACGCCAGAGTTCATGTAGGCATATAGTGCACCTGTACGGCCAACACCAGTTTGTACTTCATCAAAAATCAGTAAGGCACCAAACTCATCACACAGTGCTCTTAAGCCTTTTAAAAATTCGATGTCAGCAGGAATAACGCCGCCTTCACCTTGGATTGGCTCAACAATCACGGCACAAGTTTGTTCATTAATGACCGCTTTTGCAGCTTCTAAATCATTAAAGGCAACATGGTTGATACCATTTGGAAGAGGTGCAAAGTCTTGTGAATATTTAGGTTGACCACCCGCCGAAACGGTAAATAAGGTACGGCCATGAAACGCATTGTTAAATGCCACAATGCCACTTTTGCCAGCAATACCGCTGTCTAGTCCAACTTTACGAGCCAGTTTTAAAGCAGCTTCGTTGGCTTCTGCACCTGAGTTACAGAAGAAAACCTTATCTGCAAATGTATTTTCGGTGAGTTGTTTTGCAAGGCGTAGAACCGGTTCATTTGTATAACCGTTACCAACGTGCCAAAGTTTTGTTGCTTGTTCTGTTAAAGCATTTACTGCCACTGGATGCGCATGACCTAATGCGTTTACTGCAATCCCGCCTGCAAAATCGATATATTCTTTATTTTCTTGATCCCAAATACGTGAACCTTCGCCACGTACTGGAATGAAATTTGCCGGTGCAAAAACTGGAACCATCCAGTCGTTAAAGTTGCTTCGAGTTACAGAAATTGGCTGTTCCATGCTTACCTCAGTATTTATTTAATATATTCGATAACACTTAAATTTGAATAATTCAGAAAAAGGGACTGAACAAATAAACCCTATAACATCCTTTATATTTGTTCAGACCACTTTTTCTAAAAGTAATTTCCGCAGATTAGCCTGGGAAAATACCGCGTTCTTTACGAGCTTTTAAGATACGCTCACATGCCAAGATGTAAGCTGCTGTACGTAAAGTACAAGCGTTGCTGTTTGCTGTATTCCAAACATCTTCCATAGCTTGAACCATCAACTTGTCTAAACGTTCGTTGATTTCTTCTTCGCTCCAGAAGTAGCTCGCCATGTCTTGAACCCATTCGAAGTAACTTACAGTTACACCGCCGGCGTTACATACCACGTCAGGAACTACAACAATGCCACGCTCAACTAATACGTCTTCAGCTTTAGGATATGTCGGGCCGTTTGCGCCTTCTAAAATCAACTTAGCTTTAAGTTTTTGAGCACGTTCAACAGTGATTTGGCCTTCCAATGCAGCTGGAACAATAATGTCAACTTCAGCTGTCCAGAAATCTTCGTCAGCAATTGATTGAGCGCCGGCAAAACCACCAACACCTTGATTTGCATTTACGTGATCACGTAATGCTTCAAGATCAATACCATCAGCATTGAAAATTGTGCCAGTGTGGTCTTGAACGTGTGTAACTTTCGCTTTCGATTCAACAAATAAGAAAGCTGCTTCACTACCTACGTTACCAAAACCTTGAATAGCAACTTTCGCGCCTTCAATTGGTAAATTAATTTTTGCTGCTACTTCACGACCTGTAACGAATACGCCACGACCAGTTGCTTTTACACGACCTAAAGAACCGCCTAAGTGAACTGGTTTACCAGTTACAACACCAGTTACCGTGTGACCTTGGCTAGTAGAATAAGTATCCATCATCCAACCCATGATATTGGCATTCGTACCAACGTCTGGAGCAGGAATATCTTTTTGAGGCCCAATAATATGACCAATTTCAGTCGTATAACGACGAGTCAAACGCTCTAATTCACGAGTTGATAATTTACGTGGATCAACACGGATACCACCTTTTGCACCACCAAATGGCAAGTTCAAAACAGCAGTTTTAATTGTCATCCATGCAGACAACGCCATCACTTCATTCAAATCAACATTTGGATGGTAACGAACACCGCCTTTACCCGGACCACGAGACAAGTTGTGTTGTACACGGTAACCTTCAAAGTGCTGGATCGAACCGTCATCCATCACGATTGGCACGTCAACAATAAGCGCACGCTTAGGACGTTTTAAAGTATCGATATAATCAGCTAAGTGTTCTAAATATGGCGCTACACGGTCAATTTGTGCCAAGTAAGTTTGCCATGCATCGCTATGTTCGTTTACGTATGAAAGATCTGACATCTTTTTTCCTATATACCTTCATAGACTCAGATTTGATAAACCCGTAGTCTTTATTATTCAGCAACCAAAACCTTGCAATAACAAAGTCTTAGTTTATTTACTAAACCTTCTGCTCTTCTAAAGCATTAGATTTTTTAAATTCCATTTGTTGATACTAAAAGTATGATCTACTTTTATATATCGATATCTTTTACAAGCTTTCTTTCATGTAACTTACTGTTTATAAAGCTATCTTTATAAAAGCAAAGTTTAACCACAACCCACTTAATCCAGTCGGCTGAAATATAAATACAAAAGAAATGGCATAACCGTTTGGGAGTTAAAAAGAACGATGATTTATAAAAAAATCATATGTCCATAAAAATTATTTTGACTAATCGATAGATCCCTCCATTAGTCTTTTTAAAAATAAACATTGTTCAATAATGCTACAGATTAATTATCTCTACACATACCGCTTAAAATTAAGCCGGAACATAGCTATAAAATCTTCCAATAAATATAGCATAGAGCACACTCATTTAGAACATTTTAAAATAAATAAGCAGAGAAAAAATAATCAAATCGCACTAATCTTTATAATAAAAAAACAACAAATATTAAAAAAAGCTTAACTTTAATAAAAAAAATTTATAGAAAACATAAAATCATAATTTAAAAAAATACACCAAATTAAAATTATAAATAACAACAACTTAAAAATTAATCATCTTTGTTAAATTGTCAAAAAATTATACCTTCTCTACATGAAATCTATAATAAGTCCATTTCTAATTCATATTTTATAAAAACCCAAAAATCTCTTTATCAAATAACCAAGCTAAACATAGACTTAATCAAATATTAATAATAAATAAATATTAATAAGAATCCGATAAATGGTAATTTTATAAAACAATATTTGTTTTCATGATTAAAAATAAAACTTCATTTTTAAAAAAAATACAGAAAATCTCTCTTTTGTAGTTCCTGTAAGGCACAAAAAAGGCCCCTTTCGGGACCTTTAAAAACAAATTTTTTTCAACTAAAAAAGCTTAGCTTTGCACTAGATCTTTCTTTCGATAAAAAATGAAGTAGCTTGCATAGCATAGAATGATAAAAATAATGCAACAGATAAAACCAACCTGCATAGATGGGTCAAACACCATACTGATACAGGTAACGATACAGAACAGCCCACCTACAATTGGAGTAAGAGGGAAAAGAGGTGCCGCGAAGCGTAAATCTTTTGCTGTTTTACCCGACTTATACCACTGTCTACGGAAGTTAAACTGTGAAACGCAAATCGCAATCCAAACCACAACCATCGTAAAAGCAGCTACTCCCAACAAATTCTTAAAAATTGTTTCTGGCGCGAATTGTTCTGAAAGCAACCCAGGAATTGCACCAAACATAGTTACAGTAATGGCAACAATCGGTGTTCCAGAAGGAGTTAATTTAGAAAATATTTTTGGTAATTGATTTTTTGCCGAAAGCGACCACATCATACGTGAAGCAGCAAACAAACCAGAATTTGCAGCAGATAGTAAAGCCGTAATAATTACAAAGCGAATAATGTCTTCTGCGTATGGAATACCAATATAGTTAAATACCGTCACAAAAGGACTATTACTTACTTCATTTGCACTAAGGCCTGCAAGCTGGAACGGCAGTAATGAACTAATCACCACAATTGTACCAACAAAGAAAATCAGTAACCGCCAAATAGCTGCGTTGATTGCTTTAGGAACTGTCTGTGCTGGATTTTCAGCTTCCCCCGCCGCCACTCCAATCAATTCAGTGCCCGAAAAAGCAAAGTTAACAATCAGCATAGTAGCAAAAATTGGGAAGAGACCGTTTGGGAACCAACCGTGAGCAGTCAGGTTACTAAATAATGGCGCTGTTTCATGTCCTTGGTAAGGAATAAAGCCAAAAATTGCCAGTAGACCTAAACCAATAAAACAGATGATTGTAATAACTTTGACGAGTGCCAACCAGAATTCAGATTCGGCAAATAATCGAGTTGAACTGATATTAAGAAAAAAAACTAAGGCACCAAAAAAAAGAGTCCAAGCCCATACCGAGGTAGATGGAAACCACTCCTGCACCAATAAAGCTGCCGCAGTAAACTCAGTCCCCAAAGTTGCAGTCCAAGTTAACCAATAGAGCCAAGTAATCATATAGCCCGTACCCGGACCAATATAACGACGCGCATATTCCCCAAAAGAACCTGATTCCGGCACATGAACCGCAAGCTCACCAAGGCATAACATCACGGTATAGGCAATTAAACCGCCCAAAAAATAAGAAATAATTGCGCCAATTGGACCTGCTTGGGAAATTACATCACCAGACCCTAAAAAAAGACCTGTACCTATGGCACCGCCAAGGGAGATCATCACCAAATGTCGAGTACTCATTGCTCGTTTCAAAGGTGCAGAACTTCCATGTTGCGATGCATCATTATTCCGATAATTTAATGATTGCATATAAAAAACTGTAACGACAATTTAGTAAAAAATCATTTTAGGAGAAAAAAATAAATATGCAATTATCTTTGAATAGTGAACTTATTTTAACCAAGCCCTTTAGGCAAAAATAAAATATATAGTAAAAACATTTATTTATATTTTTTTGTAGCTATAACTGTATTTTAATTAATCTTATATTATTTCTATAATTTATGTAGTAGAAAAACCCATTTATTTTTAAATATAATATTTATATACATTACTGGTTATGTCTACTTTAAATACAGCAGATCACCATATAATAAACCTACTATTTATTTAAATAATGAATTTTAAAATAATATACAAATAAGTTTATAAAAAAATATTTTTTAAGCAAAAAATAAAGCCCAAACCTAAAGGTCTGAGCTTTATTTAAACACTATAAAGTTTTAATAGCTGATGGTAGTCAACTGTTCTGTAGGTTGAATTGAACCTTCCGTAAATTCACACAGCCCTTGTTCATCACAAGATAAATTTAGTTGCTTATAGCTAATCGCAAAGCAGTCGGAATATTTTTTGATTAGAAAAGGACTCATATCCGATGTTAAAGGCTCTTCACTCTTGAACAATTTAATGACTTTGCGATCATTCATCGCTAACAAATAAATTTCATTATTTAATTCAATATTCACTACACCAGTTTGCTCAGCCACAATTGGAACCAAATAAGATTTATTCGCCAGTAGAGTGTCTACCGTGTAACTTTCAAATTTTGAGTTGATGAGGTTGAATACCAAAATTAAACCAAAGCTAGTCTGCAAGCCTTCTTTGTAATTTGCATCTTCTTGAATTCTTTGTACTTTAATACCGAGCTTTTGAAAGTCCAACTCAGTTGCTTGATTTGTTTTTATCAGACTACGTGTAATAGCCTGTTTAAGTGGGATATCAAAATAACGTTCATCTAGCTGAAAATCATTTTGGCGTAATATTTTTAACAACATTTCATCATGTTGGGTAAGAACATGCGCAAGTACATTACGGAAGTAAAACTTACTTTGTTTTTTGACCTTACGAACTTGCTGATAAAAATAGATTTCATCGAAATCATGTTCAATAAAATCATGTAATAAACTTGAACTAGCCAATACAGACAATGCTTCATGACCAGTAAATGGCAAATGAATCGTATGTAAGCTTGGTAACAGCTCTTTTATTTTTAAGTAATGTTCACGGTCAATCGAGAAATATGGGTCATAAACAATGACGTATTCACGCGCTGCATCAACATCTTGCGGCTGAATCTGCATGTCCTTGTTTGCTACCGAATCAAAAAACTCAGCATAGCGTCGGTCTTCAACGTGTTCAGGGTCAATTGAATATTGAGGCACAAATGCAATCACACGGTTCATATTCAATAAATTAGAATATTTGATTGCCGCATAGCCGCCCATTGAACCGCCATAACCCACAATATTTTTAAAGCCTTCTAGAATAGGCGAAATTGCTTTTGCCAACTCAACCATGCTTGCTTGAGGAAACCATGATTTTTGTTTTGGCATTACCCCAATAACATTATATTGGTATTTAATTAGAGACTTTTCAGCATTGATAGATAAGCCACTCGCTCGGGTAATCAAATCGCCAAAAGAGAGAACCAATGTATTAGAATCGCCTGGTAAAAAAATGGCTCTAATGTGTTCGTCTTCAAAAATAATTTGCTTATCCATGCTCACACCGAAAGAAAATTTACTCCCACATACAACGTCAAAAATGAAACAAAATAGGTGTTTTGCCAATTTATGATTGCGGAGTATCTTATTTTATAGATGCCAGTCAGATTAAAAAGCGCAAAATATGACACAATCCTTACATCCTGCCGCTCAAAAAGGCTTCAGTTCAGCTGCTGAACTATATCAGCAAGTTAGACCCAATTATCCCGCAGAAATAGTAAGTTGGCTGCAAAATTGCCTACAAATACAGGAAAAATCTACTGTTATTGATCTTGGATCGGGTACTGGCAAATTCTTACCCTACTTAAAACAAACACATGCTGATGTTATTGCAGTTGAGCCAATTGGCGAGATGTTACAGCAGCTTCAACAAGTTTATCCTGATATCAAAACATTACAGGCTTTTAGCAATTCAATTCCTGTAGCAGACCATAAAATTGATGCCATTATTTGTGCGCAATCTTTTCACTGGTTTGACAACCTCGATACCCTAACAGAAATGCATAGAGTATTAAAACCAAAAGGACATTTAGGGCTAGTCTGGAATCAACGTGATGAACGTACAGATTGGGTCAAGGCTTTAGCTGACTTCCTACTTCCTCTTGAAGGTGACACACCTCGTTACCATAGTGAAAAGTGGAAACGCGTATTTGAACAACAAGATTTATTTTTATTTGATAGCCTACAAACATTCACACAGTCACAACACGGTTCTGTCGAACAAGTCGTGAGTAAACGTTTACTCTCTACGAGTTTTATTGCTGCAATGACTGAAAAAGATCAATTACAACTCAAAGCACAGTTTGAAAAAATTGTTTATGATTTTACGGGATTAGGTCCTCAAGATCAGATTGATTTTCCATATATTACGTATGCATATCACTTTCAGAAAAGTACGTTACCCATTAAATAATTAGTGAATAGGTTTGGTTGAAAGTTATGAAGAAAACACCTCAAATCATATTAATGTCTTTGCTTTGCTCTAGCCTATTTCTGACTGCTTGTAAAAAAGCGGATGAGCCTGCTAAGACGGAGCAACCTTCTGCCACCTCATCTACCGATCAGGTTTTAGAAAAACTGAATGAAAGACCTGTTAAGACGTTCCCTGCCACTGCTGATGATGCACACGATATTGCGCTGTTAGAGGATTATGACCGTCGCTTTACAGAAATGAGTGACGAGATGGAAAGTGAATTAGCAAAAATGCATGAAGCTGGAACCCTCACTACAGAGTTTGAGCAACAGCGTACTCTCGATAATGTGCGCTCTGCTCTAACCATGTTAAAAGATTTAGATCTAAAAACTGAGCAGGGCCGTTACATTCAGGGTTTACTTTATCAATATTGGGAAAACCAAGAAAAACACTTGAGTGATAAGCAAGCCAATAAAGATGAACAGATCAATGATCTTGCCGACTATTTACAAGCACAAAATCAATTAAAATATTGGAAAGCATCGCAACAGAAATAAGTAATGTAGTGGTTATAAAAAAGCCTTCAAACTTATGAAGGCTTTTTTTCAAATTATATATTTTGCTTTTCAACCCAATGAATTGCCTGAACGCGGAATAACTCACATGCACCATCACCCGTATCAGTCGGCGTAAGTGAAGATTTCCAGACCAAATTTTTGTCCTTAATCTCGACAAGGTCACCTTTTAGATAAACTAAATCACCGCGTTTAACCTGTTTAATCTGCTCTGCAATTTTCGGGTTGGCAGGAATGATGTGCATGTTAGACACCATTTGCATTGCTTGCTCTGCTGGAACAGGTAATTTAGGAATTTTCCAGTTTAAATAACGGTCATATTGTTTCACTGAAATATGACGTGCGATTTCAGGCTGTGCAAACAATCCCCAACTTACGGCATAGTCAATAGGAGAAAATTTAGCTTGTTCATCATTTTGATAAACTTTTGAACCCAAGATTCTGAAATTGCCTTGAAAAGGTTGTAATACAGAAATAGATTGATCTTTTTCTATCGGGCTCAAACCATTGGCAATATTATATTCACTTGAGGTCGATGCAAATGTTGAACTCATGCCAATCGCGGCGAGTAAGCCCATCATCAAACGTTGTTTTTTCATCGTGTTACACCTCAAATATTGCTAGATCAAAGTGAATAGATCTTCAATTTATAATAGCTTTAAGCGATGAAAAAAATATCGAAATTTAGTAACAATACAGATCAATTTCGTCTATTTTTGTGCTGAATTAAACAGCTTGTTAATCTTCGAAATCTATTCTCAACGTTTCAAAACGAACCTTACCTTGTTGAACAGCTTGAGCAATTGCCTGTTGACCTTTCGTAAGTCTAGCTCCACCACTTTTTACATCGAGCAAAATAATATTGATGTCTTCTGCCGTACCATCGCCATCGCGAAAATCGGTATATCCATCAAAAATAATATAGTCCACCGGATCGCCCATGAATTTTGCATCGCTTGGTAAATACTGAAATTCAGGTAAAACCGGAGCAAATTGTTCTGCCATTTTTCCTTTCAACACCGCACGACTTGTATTTACACTTCTCTTTTGTGCTTGAGTAAGCGCTTGTTGATGCTCTAGTTCAAGTTCAGCAATATATTGCTCATATTCAGCCTTAATTCGTCCATTACGTGTATTTGATAAAATAAGAGTAGTGATAATGATGCCAATTCCAGCACCAATAAGCATGGCAAGCCATACAGACATAAATTTTCCTTAAAAAGCACGAATTAAGATTACAGATCTAATCATATCTAAAATAACGAAACAGCTTAAACTTTTGTCAAATGTGGTCATCTCCTTCACATAAAAAGATGCTAAGGTATAAAACATAAACAAATGTGCTGCTGAAAATAATTGGATTTATGAAAACGATACTTATTGCAAATCAAAAGGGCGGATGCGGAAAAACCATGACGGCCATTACGTTGGCAACAGCATTGGCACAAAAAGGATATAAAGTAGCATTAGCAGATTCGGACAATCAAAAATCGGCTTTACAATGGTTAAAACAGCGCCCTGATACCGTTGCAACGATTCAAAGCCTAGACTGGCGTCATGAGAAATCAATTGGTGATGCACCCAAAAATCTGGACTATTTAATTATTGATGCGCCTGGTGCACTTTCAGGTGAGCATGCTGAACAACTTATTAGTGAAGCTCATGCCATTATTACTCCGCTTCAGCCTTCATTTTTTGACATAGATAGTACGCGTCGATTTTTGAAGCATTTACAAGATATTAAACGTATTCGCAAAGGCAAAGTACAGATTTTGCTTCTTGCTAACCGTGTAAAACCAAACAGTGCCAGCTCAAAAGATATTCAACAGTTCTTTGAAAAAATTGAACAGGAACCTGTTGCATGGATTGCTGAACGCACTGCCTATGGCAGCTTAGCAATGCAAGGTTTAAGCATTTTTGATAAACCGCAAAAGAACTTTATTAGTATCCAAAATCAATGGCAACCTGTTCTAAACAAGTTAATTGAAGATAAAGCTGAGTGGTTTTAAAGGAATTTTAGCCTTTGAAACTGGATGTATAAGGTTCTTTACATTACGGCCTTAAAATTTGCCTCAGGTTATTTTTCAGTTAATATGACTTTATTCTATGTAGAAAATTAGAGAAATATTGTTCGTGCATCCATACGCTCCTAATTTACAGCGCGTTTTATTGTTTGGGCTGTTTTTTATTTTGATTTTTTTAGGATTTAATATCCTGAAATATTTTATTGTTCCTGTACTTTGGGCTGCCATCATTGCATATATGACTTGGCCTATTTATTTAAGAATTCAGCGTTTTTTTGGAGAATCACGTAATACTTTAAACGCAACCCTAATGATTAGTCTGGTCATTTTGGTAGTTGGTATCCCCTTTACATGCGCGGTTTTTATTTTGCAGCATGAGGGACGTAACTTATATTTTGATTTACAACGTCAGGTTTTTTCGGGCCATTTAAGCGTTCCAGATTTTATTCGTGATCTTCCTTTTGTAGGAAAAGAGATTTCTCGTACACTCAATGAATTAAATAACGATCCTAATAGTACGATTCAAAATATCGCAGCTTGGGTACAAAGCCATTTAAGTTATGGCCGTGTGCTGCTTGGTGAAATTAGTAAAAATATTGTCAAACTTGGCTTTGCAGTATTTAGCCTATTTTTCTTCTATCGTGATGGACAAATGATTTTATCTCAAGTGAGTAAAGCTTTAGAAATGGTCATTGGCCCTCGTATTCATCATTATCTCGATACAATTTCTGAAACAACTCGTGCAGTAGTCTATGGTGTGGGTTTAACTGCAATTGCTCAAGCCGTTTTAGCTGGATTAAGTTACTTCGTAGCAGGTGTACCAAACCCTATGGTACTCACTATTGTTACTTTCTTATTGGCTTTAATTCCATTTGGTACTCCAATTTCTTATTTAGGCGTTGGCTTATGGTTGTTCTCTCAGGGACAAACTATGGAAGCAATTGGTGTTGTGGTTTGGGGTGTGCTGATTGTCAGTAGCTCAGATAATGTGATTAGACCACTCGTCATTTCTGGTGCCACCAAAATTCCATTCTTATTAATTATGTTTGGCGTATTAGGCGGTATTGCGAGTTTTGGCTTGGTCGGACTATTTATTGGTCCTGTAATTTTGGCTATTTTACTGGCAATTTGGCGTGAATGGTTGCATGAGACGATTGAACCTGAACCTATGCCAAAAACGACCATGATTTATGATTCTGAGAGTGAATCCTCCAATGACAAAGAGTGACATAGTTATTTAATTTAAAAATGTTTCTAGATACAAATTAACTATTTAAATTAACTTGTAGGTCAGACCTCTGTTTGTTTGAATCAAATGATCATATATATTCATAAGGACATCCAATCATGCAGATGTTTAATAAAATTGGCGCAGTCTGTGCGCTTACAGCCCTTTTTACCGTTGGCTGTAGTTCGGTAACTAAAACTGTATCTGACACAGCCCAAGCATTAACCTCAATGCATACTAAAAAAGTGGTCGACGTAAATGAAGTGACAGCTAACGGTATTGGAAAAAAAATAGGTACGATTAGCTTTCAAGATAGCGACAAAGGTTTAATTATTACCCCTGCTCTTGCTGACTTACCAAGTGGTACTCGTGGTTTCCATATTCATGAAAACGCTTCTTGTGCACCTGCTGTAAAAGATGGAAAACCTGGCGCTGCTTTAGCTGCTGGTAGCCACTATAACCCGAACCAAGCCCCTCATCATGGTACTCCAACCACTGGCCATTTAGGTGATCTACCTGTTTTGGTTGTCGATAATACAGGTGTTGCAACAACTGCCGTAATCGCACCTCGATTAAAACTTGCTGATATTCAAGGTCGAGCGATTATGATCCATGCGGGTGGCGACAATTACTCAGACTCACCTCAACCTCTTGGCGGTGGCGGAGCACGAATTGCGTGTGGTGTGATTAAATAATTTATGTGTTTTTCAAATTGTGGGTATCTAAAAAGATATCCACAATTTTGTTAATTTATTGATCGTTACAACTTGATTTAAGTCTAATAAAATCTTAAAAAATGACTGACTTTTGTAGATAAAAAGAATAATATTTTTGAAGTAATAAAAATTTAAAGTTACATACTGCTTTCTCACGTATTCTCTAATTTAGAACAAAAGCCGTGAATTATCTGACCCAAATATTTAATAGCTTTAAGACAAACTCTATTTTAATTTATTGCCTGCAAATTCTGATTGTACTCACTGGCACAACTTTAGGTTTACTTTGGCTGGGCTATAATCAACTTATTGTTCCTGTAACATTAGGGGCTATTGCAGCAGCATTAACAGACTTTGATGATCGTTTAAGTATTCGATTACGCAACTTGGTTTATGTCTGCCTGCTCTTTTTTACAGTCAGTAGCATTCTCGGCTTTTTAGCACCTTACAAAATTTTCTTTATTTTATATCTCTCTATCTCAAGCGCTTTTTTTATTTTACTAGGCGCCTTAGGGCAACGTTATGCCACGATTTCTTTTGGCACGATTCTGCTCTCTATTTATAGTATGTTCGGTTTAGGCGAATATACACATTGGTATCAACAACCTACTTATTTTGTTTATGGTGCTCTCTGGTACGGTTTAACTTCTATTTTATTTTTTATTATTAAACCGACACTCCCCTTACAAGATAAGCTCTCACAAATTTTTAAAGAAATTTCTGTTCTACTACAAGCAAAAGCTCGTTTGTTTGATCCGGACAATAAAGAGAATGTTGAACAGCTTTTATATGAATTATCGCTACAAAATACGCAAGTTGCCCAAAGCCTCAATCAAATACGCAGTTCACTACTTACTCGGCTTAAAGCTTCCAGAGTCAGTAATAAAAGCATCTATTGGCTAAACCTATATTTTTTCGCACGAGATATTCACGAGCAAGCCACTTCAAATTATTTACATTATGAACATATTCAACAGAATTTTAGCCGTAGCGATCTTATTTTCCGTTTCCAAAAAAACCTGCGTCTACAAGCACAAGCATGCCAAGACTTAGCTCAATGTATTTTATATAACCAGCCATATCAGCCTTCGCAAGAAAGCCAGAAAGTCTTGGGACATTTGGAAAGTTCTTTAAAAGATTGGATACAACAACATCCACAAAATTTTGAAGTTAAAAATTTAAAACTTATTTTTGATAATTTAAAAGGAATGCATGAACAGTTTGAACAACTGCAATATGCCCAACCTGTTCCTGAAAATAACACTCAAACAAGACAAGAACACTTAAATTTACTTGATGATGATATTCAAGGATTTTCAGATCTTATCTTAAAACTTCGGCAACAACTTACGCCACAGTCAGCGCTGTTTAGGCATGCCATACGAATTGCTGTGGTTTTCGCCGCAGGTTATGCAATTTCACTGTTACCCTTTGCGCAGCATGGCTACTGGATTTTACTCACCAGTTTGTTTGTCTGTCAGATTACTTATTTTGCGACTAAAAGCCGTCTTAAATTAAGAACGATTGGTACCTTACTCGGTGTTTTATTAGGAATACCTATTTTATATTTTGTGCCGAGTATTGAAGGCCAGCTCATCATTACAATTATTTGTGGAGTCTGCTTTTTTTACTTACGTCAAAAAAAATATGCTTTGGCTACACTCATGGCCACCCTTATGGTGCTATTAATTTTCAACTTAAAAGGCGCTGGCTACAGTATTATTTTGCCTCGACTGATAGATACCTTATTAGGCTGCTTTATTGCATGGCTTGCCGTAAACTTTATTTGGCCCGACTGGAACTTTCGAAACATCCCCAATAATATTAATAAAAGCAGCAAAGCGACCTTAGATTATTTCAATGTGATTGTTGAGCAATATCAATATGGCAAAAATCAGGATATAGAGTACCGTCGAATTCGTCGTGCTGCGCATAACGCTCAGATTGAGCTATCCAACATGATTTCAAGCCTAAGTGCTGAACCCAACCCGAACCCTCAACTCATCCATTATGCTTTTCGTTATTTGGTTTATAGCCACAGCCAACTGAGTTACGTAGCAGCGTTAGGAAGCCAACGACAAAAAATTGATGATCAACAGGTATTACAACTCTTACTGGATTGTCAGCAAATTCTTAAACAGAGCTTATTTGATCCGGCTTATATTGATTTCAATTTCCTTGAGCAGACTTTAGCGCAAATTCAAAGCCTAACTACTTATGAGCACTTTTCAGAAAATTACACACTCGTGTTAAAACAAATCAGTTTATTGCTAGAAACTTTGCCAGAATTATTAACACTTAAAGACAAACTTTTAGAACAAGAGATTAAGTAGAATAAAAAAATACCGGAATATCAATTCCGGTATTTTTTATTTAATTGTTGCCTTGTTGCAGTCTTTCTTGCATTTCCTGCCTCAAAGCACTTCGCGGTTGGCTAAACCAAAGAGCAATAAAGGTAAAGGCAGACAATGCAAAAGCCCATAAATGAAATTGTGTATAGAGATAACGTACAAGCTCAATCATTGCAAAGAAGCTCATCATCAGTAACATTGAAACTGCTGCTGCAACTGTTCCTTTTGATACCTCAGATGACATGAGTGCAAAGCGATATAAGACTGAAAAGCTAATTCCCTCACCAAAACAGATGAGCGTCATGCCTGTAAGCAAACATGGTATGAGATAGGTTTGCCACACTACACCTAATATTAAAATGAGTGTACCAGTGAGCATAATCGGCAAACCCATCATGACGGTTTTACCCAAAGGCAAACGGTCAATAATTTTGATTAAGACAATGTTGCCTACAATCAAACCCAAAAATACGGGAAATTGAGCTAAGCCATATTGCACACTAGTGAGCTTTAACTCATCTACTAAAATGATTGGAGACAAAGCAATCCATAGCATTAAAGGCATACCCACTAAAGGTAATGCGAGGCTTAAACCTAAAAAACGGCGGTTGGTAAACACCTTTTTAAAATCATCAAAAAGATAACTAAAAGGTTGTTTGGTTACACTGACTTGCTGGCTTGGCATCTGTTTTTTCAACCCGATCCAACTGAGTAATGCCAATACTGCGATGGCGACAAAGCCCCAGTGCCATGACACATAATCAATTAAGAAAGCGCCAAGTACAGGTCCTAGCAAGGGTGCAAGTAATGAGATATTTGCCATGAGTGCCATGACTTTAATCGCATCACGTTCAGCAAAGCTTTCTTGAATAGCCGCATATCCAACTGCTGAAATTACGGTTAAGCCAATTCCCTGCAAGAATCTTAAAGCTAGAAATTGCTCGATTTGCGTCGTCAGTAAAATTAAAAACAGCATAGAGCAAAGAATAAAACTCCTGCTAATAGTACTTTTTTACGTCCGAGACGGTCCGACAAAGGACCAAGTAACCATGCAACAGATGCGCCACCTAATAAATAAAATGACATCGAAGATGGTGCCCAAGTTGCACTTACACCAAAATCTTCAGTAATTGCCAACATGGCTGGCTGAATCAGGTCGTTACCAATATAAACCGCAAATTCAAATAGCACTAAGGCCAAAGGAAACATCAACGTTGTACGGTTCAACGTTGTCGTTTGAATATTTTTCATGAGTTGTACACTTCAAAATAGCGGCCATATGTCTGTACGACTACCTATAAAATAAGATGTAGTCATGACGATGACATGTATGGTCAATCAATCTTTAGTTAAGTTGTTATATGCCGTGAGAGTGCATGTTTAGAGTGTGAAACACCGTATTCACAAGGTGTCTAAAACGAGAAAAAATATATGACGTGAGATTCGGTAATTTTTACCAATTGGCACAATTGCCGAGCGCAACAATAGCACTTTTTAAATTGATCAGCAATCATGCAATTTCAAGAAGCTTAAATTTCAGTTTTTTGCACAAAAGGGCATGTAAATTATGGTTGTGCACAAACTCAAAGTTATCCACATATTCGATAAAAAATTAAGCATCATGGGCAAGGATTAACTTGAAAATCTGTAGTTTCCTCTCCTTTTGTACATTGATAGCTTTGCTTTTTATTCACAATTTTCCAGATTTGCTGATCTCGTTTTAATAAATATTCAGTACGTGTTTTCGACACCGCATCTGGACTAGGCTCTGTTTGCAAAATAGTAACTTGAGCATTGGAAGGATCATCCGAAGCATTCATTTGCTGTGAAATATCTAAATTGCTTGCATCATTTAAAAGATCTGGTTGATCGAGTAATACAGCCTGTATAGGACTATCAGCAAGTTGAGCAGAAGAATTTTGAGATGGAGCACAAGCAGTTAATATACTTAGGCTGAAAATAATCAACAAACCATTCTTTTTCATCACTCTTCCCCTCTATTTACTCAAAATTAATGCTAAAGATAATAGGCCACTTTTTCCTTTTGAGCTTTGTAAATAGGCATAAATTTATTGATATTAATGAGATAGATTAATTTTAAATAGAAATCCAATAATAATTATTGATTTTTTATCAACAATATTTTTCCTATTCATGCATTTTTCTACAACAGTAAATCTCATAGAGTATGCGTCAAATACAGGAATTTAATGAGAGCAACCTCCATGAGTAAGATTTTAGTGATTAATGGTGCTAAACAATTTGCCCACTCAAACGGTGAATTAAATGACACATTAACCACCCTTGCAACGACACATCTCACGGAACTCGGCCACGAAGTTCAAGTCACCCGTGCAGACAGCAATTATGATGCTGAAAGTGAAGTTGAAAAATACTTATGGGCAGATGTTGTTATTTATCAAATGCCAGGCTGGTGGATGGGCGCACCTTGGACAGTCAAAAAGTATATTGATGATGTCTTTACCACTGGCCATGGTTCACTTTATGCAAGTGATGGCCGTAGCCGTTCTGATGCCTCAAAAAAATATGGTTCAGGTGGTCTAATTCATGACAAAAAATATATGCTGTCTTTGACTTGGAATGCTCCAATGGAAGCATTTGAAGATGCAGATCAATTCTTCCATGGCGTAGGTGTAGATGGTGTTTATTTACCATTTCATAAAGCCAATCAGTTCTTAGGCATGAGTACCCTTCCGACATTTATCGTAAATGACGTAATTAAAATGCCTAACGTTGATAGTTATGTTGAAGAATATAAAGCACACTTAAATACTGTATTTGCAGCAGCCTAATAAGGAGAAATCCATGCTAACCATTATTGCGGAAATTCGTACTAAATCGGGTGGACAGCATCGCCATAACGTATTGGATGCCTTTCAAAAAATCATTCCAACTGTTTTAGCAGAAGATGGTTGTCATGGTTATGAACCTCTAGTTGATCACAAATCAAATGCGAGCTTCCAAACCCAAGAGCCTGATACGATTGTCATGCTAGAAAAATGGCAAAGTGTTGCTCATCTTGAAGCGCATTTAGCGACGCCTCATATGCAAGCGCATCATGCAGCCGTTAAAGATGATGTAGTTGACGTCAAAATTAAAATTTTAGAAAGCGGCGTATAATTTAGACTATAAAAAAGACGATATATTTATCGTCTTTTTTATTTTTAAGAGCAAAGTTGTGTTTGGAAACCTCTAGAGCCTTTCCCTCTCGCGCATTGATAGCTCTTTTGCTTATTTTGCAATTGCCACTTTTCATCAACTAGCTTAAATGAATATTCTGTTCGGATTGCAGAAACAGAATCATCCATTAAACCTGTTTGGATAACGGTAATACGGGAAACTGTTGGAGATTCTACTCGGTTAAATACTTGCTGAACTGAGGTATTGTTATGCTCTTTTACGATCTCAGGCTGGGCTTTAAGTACTTGTTGCATCGGAGTTTCCGAACCCACAAAAGGAATTAATTTACTGGTCGTCGCACACCCAGTGAAAAGCCCAGCACAAAGCGCTGAAATTAAAAATAAACGTTGCATTTTTATCACCAAAACAAAAGGCATAGCTTTATGATGCTATGCCTTTGTCGGTTACTCTGTAGAAACTATGTAGTTCTAAGGATAGCTACTCTTTTACAGGTCAAATAATTGTTCTTACTCACTCAACTTTAACGACAATCGTTTGATAAAATTAATTTCTATTACACATAACAAATAGGATCATTATGCAACTGACGTATGCGGGACAAGTTTTCTTGGTGGTCGTTGCAGTTTTGATGATTTGGTCATTTGTAATCACCAAGTTTTGGGTCAAGCGTTTAGCTAAAAATCGTAAAAGTAGTAAGTTTGAATTTGCCTATTTATTTGCCGTGGTTTTTAGTATTAGTGCTTTATTTTTCCCATTTACTTATTGGGTTTCTCAGGCAGTCTACGGCTTAGCAACCAAACCAACTTACGATGCAACTGTAGTGAGTTATACTTCGGAATGGGTAGATACTGAACGCACCGACTCAAATGGGCGTAAATATAAAACTAAGACACTGATGCATATTGCTCAGGTTCAATTTAAAGATAATCAAAACAGAACTCTAACTTTAGACAACTCAGTTCGCTCTGGTGATGTACCTGTAGTTGGTGAACATATTACTGTTGTTTATGAATCAGGTGATCACACCGCACAAGAAAAGAGCTGGCGAACAATTCTATTGTTTGCAGCCGCTTTATTTATGCTGTTTATTTTAGGTTATGTGTTGCTCATGATTATTGCCTACAGTCTAAAGCGCGACATGGAACCCTACAAAACATTTGCTAGCAAGTTAATTTTTAAAGTCACACTTCCACTTGGAACAATGGCGATGTTTTCGATGTTGTCTTATTCTATTTTTGCCTATTTCTTCTTAGGTAATCCAAGGGATTTACCTGTGTGGGCCATTACGCTTTGTAGCTTTTTTGCTCTTAGTCTTTTACCGTTGATTTATCATATTGTGACGGGTTGGAAAGCTTACAAGAAATAACTCTATCTAAAGCCACTTGTAAGATAAGTGGCTTTATCAAAAGTTACCCAAACTAAGTTAAATCAACTGGTTGAATATTATTAATTTCGACAAGATTAGGATTAGGCTCGAACTTTAACCAACCATTTTTCATCCACCTTTCCACTAGATTGCTCCCAAGAATGGAAAGTAAGTTATTTAACAATTCGAATTTTGCATAATTATTGAAATAAAAAACAATAATATTACAACGCTGCTGAATAAACTCTCCATTAAAGGAGAATATTTCTTTAATATAATTTTCATCTGATTGGTCCAAAGAGTGTCCCCATATTTGAATATTGTAAGTTTCTTCAGAACTTTGCTTCAACACTCCGTAATCTCTAGTTTTAGCATCAAACATTGTTCTAAAATATACATCTACACTTAAAGAGGGGTTATCTAAGTAACTATTGATTTCATCCTCTAAACTTTTAACTTTTCTTTCCGTAGAGTAAAAATGATTAATAATTTCACTTAAAAAATATAATCCGTATTTTTATACATTTTCTGATGATATTTAGTAAAACCATATGCTTTTATATTTTTTAATGATTCTGACTTTAAATCTGAAATCCCTAAAACAATATTTTGATTAACACCCGCCTTACCATGTAAGAAATCAACATATCGATCATTATTACAAATCTTAGTGTAAGTATTAGTATAATTAAATGAATAAACCTTATCATAATTAGAAATATAACTATCATCTATACCATTTTTAAACTTAAGATCACAAATCAAACAAAGATACCAGTTAAAAATATCAATAAAATTATTCAAAGATTCATTCAAATCCCCAATACTATTTTCAACTATATAAAAATCATATTTATCAAAGCGCTTAATATATTTATCACTTATAAAATAATTGTAATTCTTTGACTTCAAATCTGTGTAATTAAATTCTCTATATCCATCTGAATCTCTTACTGATTTATAATATTTCTTTTCTAAAATTTTCACACATGATAGAGCATCGCAAGCTCTTTCCCCCAGATAAATAAATTTATTAGAAGTAGAATCGTTACTTATAGATGTTTTTACTTCCAACTCAAGATTGTTATCTTTATTATAAAAATCAGTTATTTTTTCAAATAATTTAGTAAAATAATTTAATACTTCTTCAATCTTTTTTTCGAAATCTATCCAAGTTCTTACCTGTCTTACATGATCAGAGAAATATTGGTACCAAACATTTTCTTTCAAATGTTGCTTTAACTCTATGATTTGGTCAACCGAGATTTTGGTCTCATCTGTTTGATACATTGCTTTTGTATATCTGAAGAAATAATTCTCTTTTTCATACAAAGAGCCAAATAGATCATCAAAGCTCATCTCCCCAACAGATAAATCCCAATTTTCTATAGCTTCCATTGCAACCATAAAATGGTCATACTTTGTAGGCAAATAGTGAGATAAATCGAAGCCATTACCAACTATTAGAATATTCATTGTTATAAAATTCTCATAATAAAAAAGCGCATCTTTCGATACGCTTTTAACAGAAATTCTTTTATTCAATCAAGCATTAAAGATCAAACAATTTACCTGGGTTCATCAAACCATTCGGATCAAATACTTTCTTCAAAGCTTTCATATATTCAATTTCTTCAGGCGAACGTGAATATTCCAAATATGGCTTTTTCGTCATACCTACGCCATGTTCGGCAGAGATTGAACCATCGTATTTTTTAACGGTATCGAACACATATTTATTCACAACCTGACACTTCGCAAAGAACTCATCTTTGGTTAAGTTTTCAGGTTTCAAAATATTTAAGTGCAAGTTACCATCACCGATATGACCGAACCAGCAAATTTCAAAGTCAGGATAGTTCTCTTGAACAATTGCATCAATCTCACGAATAAACGCAGGTACATGAGTAATTAATACTGAAATATCATTTTTGTATGGAATAAACGGCGCGATTGATTCAGAGATATCTTCACGTAAACGCCATAAACTTTCTACTTGGTCAAGACTCTGGCTCATTACGCCATCAAGTACCCAACCCTGCTCCATACAATGCTCGAAGATTTCCATTGCTTTATCGAGAATCGGCTCATATGGAGCTTCAAACTCAAGTAATACATAGAACGGGCATTGAGTTTCAAATGGGCGTTGTACATGTCCATGATCTAAAACTTTTTGCATTGCAAGTTCACCAAAGAACTCAAATGCAGTTAAGTCGATGTCTTTTTGGAAGGCATGTAATACAGGCATTACTGCATCAAAATCAGGAACACCTAAAATTAAAACTTGTAAGTTTTGTGGTTGACGCTCAAGTTTAATTTCTGCTTCAGTCACTAAACCTAAAGTACCTTCACCACCAATAAACAAATGCTGTAATGCATAACCAGTGGCATTTTTAACCATGCCTTTGTTTAAACGTAAAATATCACCCTTACCAGTAACAACGGTTAAACCAAGTACCCAATTACGTGTCATGCCGTATTTAATTACTTTAATACCGCCAGCATTGGTACCGATATTCCCGCCAATCTGGCTAGAACCTGCTGACGCAAAGTCCACTGGGTAATACATACCTTGCTCTTCAGCATAGTTTTGCAATTGTTCAGTCACTACACCAGCTTGCACTCGTACCATACGATCTGCCGGGAAGAACTCAAGAATTTGGTTCAATTTGTCCATGCTAATGACAATTTCACCATTGGTTGCTACAGCACCAGCAGAGAGACCAGTACGACCGCCAGATGGTGTAATCGCAACATTAAACTGGTTCGCAAGCTTCACAACAGCTTGAACTTGTTCAGTCGTTGACGGAAAAACGATGACCGATGGGTTCGGATTAAAATGCTTGGTATGATCTTTACCCCAGTTTTCGAGACTATCAGCATCGGTTTTAATACGGTTTTCACCGACGATTGCTGTTAATTGGGTGAGTAACTCAGGTGTTAAAGCGACTGGAGCATTCATCGTTTGCAGACCTAGCAAGAAGTAAACTATGGTGGGACTATGACTTCATATTCTCAAGGTTTTCACCTGAGCGAAGCCATAATGTTCAAGGAACTCCTATATTCTACATGTATCCGCACAAGCGATAAAGTTCAGAATAGAGATACTGTCAATACAAAACATGTTTAACGCCAATAAATGCGTTTTTATAAGGCTTCCAGATAAAAACATGCTTCTTTAATCTGCCAAGCATATTTTGAAACACTCGACAAGCCATAAACAGAAGTGATTAGACATAGATAAAATTGCCATAAGGCAATGGTATAAACGAAATATCTATAGCACCGCCCAATATGTTATTATACCGCCACCAAATTTGGCCTTTGTAGCGGAGCCGTAATGAGCCAACATCTTTCACTACCTAAAGATAAAATCCGTTTCCTTTTGTTAGAAGGCGTTCACCAAAACGCAGTCGATACTTTAAACGCTGCGGGTTACACCAATATTGACTATCGTAAAACTGCTCTTGAAGGCGAAGCGCTTAAAGAAGCAATTAAAGATGCTCACTTTATTGGTATTCGTTCGCGTACCCAATTGACTGAAGAAGTTTTCGAAGCTGCAAATAAATTGATCGCAGTAGGTTGTTTCTGTATCGGAACAAACCAAGTTGATCTTAAAGCAGCGATGGCACGTGGTATTCCTGTATTCAACGCACCGTATTCAAATACGCGTTCGGTTGCAGAGCTTGTACTTGCTGAAACAATTCTTCTTCTTCGCCGTGTTCCTGAAAAATCGGCGGCTTGTCATCGTGGTGGTTGGGACAAATCTGCTGTGGGTTCTTTTGAAACTCGTGGCAAAACTTTAGGTATTGTGGGTTACGGTTCCATCGGTTCTCAACTTTCAGTTCTTGCTGAAAGTATGGGTATGCATGTTATTTATTATGATGCAGTAACTAAGTTACCAATGGGTAATGCTCGCCAAGTTGGTTCTTTAGATGAACTTTTAGCAACTGCAGATGTTGTAACGTTGCATGTACCAGATGTTCCGTCTACACGTAACTTCTTCACTAAAGAACAATTTGCGAAAATGAAAGAAGGCGCGATTTTCTTAAATGCTGCACGTGGTACATGTGTAGTGATTGAAGATTTAGCTGATGCAATCAAATCTGGTCATATTGCTGGTGCAGCGGTTGACGTATTCCCGAAAGAACCAAAAGCAAACGGTGAAGAATTCCAGTCTCCACTTCGCGGATTAGACAACGTGATTTTAACTCCTCACGTTGGTGGTTCAACCATGGAAGCGCAAGCAAACATCGGTTTAGAAGTTGCAGAGAAATTTGTTGCTTACTCTGATAAAGGTATGACACTTTCTGCGGTGAACTTCCCAGAAATCGCATTACCATTGACAGCTGGCCAACACCGTTTATTGCACATCCACAAAAACGTGCCAGGCGTATTGTCTAAAATCAACAACTTGTTTGCTGAACAAGGCATCAACATTTCTGGTCAGTCTCTTATGACTAAAGGCGACATCGGTTACCTCGTCATGGACGTTGACGCTTCTGCTTCTCACGAAGCTTTAGATATGTTGCATGAAGTTGAAGGTACAATTCGCGTGCGCGTATTGTTCTAATACGAACTGTAAATTTAAAAGCCACAGCAATGTCTGTGGCTTTTTTATGGGCATTTACATTATCATGTGAAAAGTATACCAATCGATCAAATAATAAAATGTCCAGTTCGAACCAGAAATCTCAGCTGCATGCTTTGGGCTTTCTCATTCTCGCTATGCTAAGCGTACAAAGCAGTGCATCTTTAGCAAAAATTCTGTTTCAGAACTTCCCTGTACTGACTGTTTCAGCAATGCGCCTATGTTTAGGTGCAATTATTCTTGCCTTTATTTTTAGAATTTGGCGAATTAATTTTAGTCAGGTTCGATGGAAAGCAATTTTAGCTTATGGATTTGCGCTTGCAGGCATGAACGCACTGTTTTATCTGTCGATCGAACGCTTACCGATTGGGATCGCGGTTGCTTTTGAATTTATTGGACCTTTAAGTGTGGCGTTATACCACGCACGCCAAAAATATGATTTTGTTTGGGTGAGCTTCGCAATTATTGGGCTGATTTTACTTTTCCCTTTCAATCAGGCCCATAGTCTAGATTGGATCGGCGTTTTATTTGCTATTAGTGCAGGGGCTTGTTGGGCGCTTTATATTATTGCCGGTCAGAAACCTTCTGGTATTTCAGGTAATCATACGGTGTGCTTGGGAATGAGTGTAGGTGCATGCATCTTATTACCCATTACCTTTTTTTCAGGCTCAATTGCACAAGTTATAGAACTTCCCTATCTTTTTTATTTTATTGGTTTGGCTATTTTAGCCAGTGCTCTCCCATTCTCTTTAGAAATGTTAGCACTGCGCAATTTGACACCTTTAAGCTTTGGAACATTGATGAGCCTAGAACCCGCAGTTGCAGCGCTATCTGGTTTTATCTTTTTAGGCGAATATCTGTTATGGAACCAATGGCTAGCACTTGCAACCATTATTACCGCTTCTGTTGGTTGTACCATAACCACCCAAAAAGCTCGCCAAGAACGTGAAAAAGTAGCAAGTTAATTTAATGAAATTTGCCAGCTAAAACACAGTATTCGTTATAATTGTCCACCATTATTTTTAGACATCAGATGAAGCGCTAGAGTATTTTCCATGCAAAATCTTCCAATTATTGCTGTGCTGTATATGATTTTGTCTATGGTCTCATATCAAATCAGCGCTTCATTTGCCAAACAGCTCATTGCAACATTAGACCCTCTCACCGTTACAATTTTAAGGCTGAGCTTTGCAACAGTCATCGTCGCGATCATGTTTCGCTCTTGGAAAATCTGGTCACGCTTACCCTATTTAAAATGGCGTGATTTATTGATGTACTGCGCATCTTTAGGCTTAATGAATATCCTATTTTATACCTCACTTGGAAAATTACCCCAAGGTATTGCTGTTGGATTAGAGTTTATTGGTCCATTAGGCCTTGCGCTTCTTTCTATTAAACAAAAGAGCGACTACATTTGGGTAGCACTAGCCATGTTAGGCATTGCACTCATGGTACCTTGGCAAAACCCTATTCAACACCATTTCTCGTATGTAGGTGCAGCATGTGCGCTAGGTGCAGGACTTTGCTGGGCCTTCTATATCTATTTCGGTCATAAAGTTGTGACCCAAAATATCGGGATGCACGCCTTAACGATTGGGATCGGTGTATCTGCACTTGCCTTATTGCCAATTGGAATCTGGCATAATGCTCCTGCATTACTTGAGACACAGTACTGGGGTAAAGCCTTACTTATTGCGGTGTTAGCGACTGCAATTCCATATGCACTCGACTTAATGGCTCTCAAACAACTCAATAAGTTAACTTACGGGACTCTAACGAGTTTAGCACCTGCATTGGCAGCATTAACGGGTTTCTTATTGCTTCACGAAGAAATCAGCATGCTGCAATGGGTGGCTTTGGCTTGTGTAATGTTGGCCTCGATTGGGGTTACTTTAAGAAGCACTAGAAAAGCTGCGTAGGTTTGCTCTACTGCTGCTTTTTATACTTTTTATATTCCTTTAAATATTTATTACCCAGCGTTTCTTTTTCACTGTCTTTCAGAATTTTTCCGGCTTGCTGGAAAAACTTATGCTCTTCTTCTTTTAAATGGTGATGGACTTTTTCACTCAACTGTTTGGCGGTTGCTAACCAGCTTGGGCTACTCATATCGGTTTTTTCGAGCTGCTCAACCAACTCATCCATTTCGTGATGCTCAGATAAAGCATGTCTCGTAATATCTAAACCGACATCGTCAAACATTAAAGGAATATAGAGGTAACGGTCTTCGGCAACTGAATGGGCATAAAGTTCATTTTTTAATGCATCAAATAGTTCTTTTCTTTCTTCAGTTAAACCATGTGTCTGAATAAGTTGTTCAGAAAGGTTACGTTGATTTTCATGGCTTTCTCTTAATGCTTCGAAAATATTCATTCTCTTCCTCATTTTTTAGCTAAAAAATCTTTTTTATTTCAAGGTTTATCATACGTTGAAATTTATAATGTTTAAGTAGCTTAAAATGAGACTATTTTTTACACAGTTTTCTTTCTAGTAAACTTCTGTAATGATTTTTATATTTCTAATTTCAAATGATACAAAAAAGTATGAACTGCATTTTAGGGACAGCTCATACTTTTTTAATCTTATTTAACCCGTAACAAACATTTGATAGCCCAAACGGCAAATCAGAATACTCACCAAGATTAAAAAGATAATTCGCACAAAACCACTACCATATTTAAGCGCAGTACGCACCCCAACAATAGAACCTAGCACGTTAGCCGCCGCCATCATTAAACCAATATGTAAAATCGCGTGACCAGTTGGGATGAGGAAACTCAGCGCAGCTAAGTTAGTCATAAAATTACCGATTTTTGACAAAGCTGAAGCATGCAAGAAATCAACTTGTAAAAAACGGATAAAGAAGAAAATAAAGAAACTACCTGTACCTGGCCCAAAAATACCGTCGTAAAAACCAATAGCCAAACTACCGATACCAGCTAAAATTAACATTTTCGTGGTAATTTTTTGCTCAGTATGAACTTGACCGAAGTTCTTTTTAACTAGGGTATAAATCGCAATCACAATCAACATTACGAAAACGAAAGGACGCAATACGGATTGTGGAATAAGTGATAAGCATGCCGCGCCGGCAAAAGAACTAATCAAGGCACAAATGGCAATAACGGCTAAAAGCTTCCATTGCAACTTAACTTTTTTAGCAAATGTATAAGCCGCTGATGCAGTACCAAAAATGGATGAGACTTTATTGGTACCAATCACCGTAGCAGTCGACATGTTAGGAAAAGTGCTCATGATCCCGGGAATCTGGATGAGTCCACCGCCACCCACAGCAGCATCAATTGCTCCTGCAGTAAACGCAAAAAAGATCAAACTAAGGATAACGTCCCATTCCATGCCCATGCTTTATACTCTACATCTACTACAAATTTAAGATACGCTTAGGTACCAACCGTTTTTTATCGGTAATCTCGGCTAAGCCTAAACAGCGCTCACCCGAAAACACCAAAACTTCTGCTTCTGCAGAATGCTCAATATTGCTTTCTAAACCGTTGCAAAAATATTTTTCACGCCCTTCTGGAACCTGAATTTTTAAGAAATGGTCAACTGGTGCATAAACTGGAAGTAGCAAAGCTTCTCTTTGCTCTTCTGTTAAACTTTCCAGATATTCAATGGTATAACTCGGTATAAGCTCAAAATGTCCTGTTTGAGTCCGGTTTAGCATCGTTAAATGTCCACCACAACCAAGTGCTTCACCAATATCTTCACCTAATACACGGATGTATGTACCTTTAGAGCAGGTTACATCCAGAGTGATACTATTTTCGGTAAACTCAATAAGCTCTAAAGCATAAATCGTGACTGGACGCGCTTCACGCTCAATCTCTATACCTTTTCTCGCCAACTCATATAACGGCTTACCTTCTTTTTTCAAAGCCGAATACATGGGTGGAACTTGTTGAATATCTCCTCTAAATTTCTCTAAGGTTTGTTCAATAAGTTCTTGGCTAAGCACCGGAATAGGACGCTCTTGTAAAATCTCCCCTTCCACATCACCTGTTGTAGTGGTCTGTCCCAATCGAACAGTGGTTTGATAACGCTTTGTTGAGTCCAGCAAATAATGTGAAAACTTGGTCGCTTCTCCCAAACAAATCGGGAGCAAACCTGTCGCCAAGGGGTCTAACGCTCCAGTATGGCCTGCTTTTTGGGCGCGATATAACCAACGCACTTTTTGCAAAGCGGCATTTGAACTTAAGCCTAATGGTTTATTTAATAGAAATACACCACTGATATGGCGACGAGAAATTTTTTGATTTTTTGTCGTCATTTTTACTGGAACACAAAGCTAGAAAAAAGTGCCGACATGTTAGCAAATTCGGCAAGATATTTTCACAATATTTAGGTGCCTTTTCACTTATTTTATGGCACATTAATGATCGAGTAAAAAAACAACAAATTAAAACTTAAGGAAGATATCTTTATGCAAGGGATGCAGAAGAAGGTATTGTGGTGCGTGCTCGGATTTTTTATTTTGGGCCTCATTGCATGTGTGTATTGGCTAAGCCCAGAATCAAAAAATACATCGACTCAACTAAATCAGAACGAAGCTAAAAGCTTAGCATCTATTCCACCTACAAATCATTCATCGCTAAATGCAGATGCTTACCATAGTAAAAGTCAGCAAGATACTGAAGTTAACTGTCAGTTAAAAATTGATAGTACCCAACATTTGGTCGTTAACAGTCAAACACGCGACTGCTTTGAATATTTTATTACCCAATATGGAGAAAATGATTTAGAGCAAATTAAAAATCACTTTGGACAATTTATTCAGGGAAAATATTTAGAACCAGCTCGCTCACAGATTCTGGATTTATGGACCCGCTACTTAAAATACCGTGAACAGCTTGCTCAAATCCAAACACCTCCATCAAAACAACAAGATAAAAATTATTTTCAAAAGATTTTTAATTCAATTCAAGATTTAAGAAAACGTTTCTTTTCGGCCGCTGAAATTGATGGACTCTTCTCAACCGAAGATATCTATCAGAACTATACGCTTGATCGTATGCAAATACTTGAGGACTCATCTTTAAGCGAAATTGAAAAGGCTCAAAAACTTAAAGAACGCTTTGAACAACTACCAGAAGACTGGCAACAAAACCTACAAGAGCTCTCAAAACTTGATGATTTACATGCACTGACCAAACAAATTAAAGCTCGTCATGGTTCTGCAGAAGAACTTAGACAAATGCGTACAGCACTTGTTGGAGCCGAGGCGACTCAACGATTAGAAACTTTAGATACACAGCGTAGTGCTTGGCAGCAAAGGGTCACAAGTTACTTGAGTGGACGAGATGAAATTATTAAAAGCAATATGAGCGATAGTGCTAAAAACCAAGCCATACAACAATTACGCCAACAACAATTTAACTCATCACAAGAACAATTAAGACTTCGAACTTTTGAAACGGTCCATGATCAGGGAGGTGAACTGCCATTTAATTATTAAGCCTTTTCTTTTAGGAACTGGCTAAACAAGCACTAGCAGTAAGAAGCTGCTTTTCATACAAAATAAAAATAGTGAGTAAAAAATGAAAAGGAAGTTAACGTTTTTTTGCACTGCAATGCTCTCAGGACTGAGTATTTCAGCGGCCCATGCAACAAATGCTGAACAAGTTAAAAACTCGTTCGTCTATTCATCTTATGCACAAACCAAATATCCACTGGTTTTTAACCACGGTATGGCGGGTTTTAACCGAGTTGGGACAGATACACTTGGTCTCGATTACTGGTACCAAATCCTTCCGGATCTTGCTCGTAATGGAGGAAATGTCTGGGCCACCAGAGTGTCACCTTTTAACTCAACAGAAGTGCGTGGTGAACAACTTGCCCAGCAAGTAGAAGAGATTATTGCCATTACTGGTAAGCCTAAAGTCAACTTAATCGGTCATAGCCATGGGGGCCCGACAATTTGCTATGTGGCCGGTATCATGCCAGAGAAAGTTGCCTCACTCACTACGATAGGTGCACCTCATAAAGGATCACCAATGGCAGATGTGATCCTGAATGTTGAGGGTACTCCTCTGTCTGGACTGGCAACGTTAGTAAACTGGTTTTCAGCAGCCATTACTTGGGCAGGAGGCCTAGACCCAACAAGCTATCCGCATGACTCTTTAGCAGGTGCTCATAGCTTATCAACTCAAGGTTCAGCTCAATTTAATGCTCAATTCCCTATGGGTGTACCAACTACTTCTTGTGGTGAAGGGACATATCAAGAGAAAGGTATTTATATGTATTCTTTCTCGGGGAATAAAGCGCTGACCAACCCATTAGATCCATTTGATATTGCGCTTACAGGCAGTAGTCTAGTAGTCGATCCATTTGGTGATAATGATGGACTTGTTTCCCGATGCAGTGCCAAATTTGGTAAAACAATTCGTGATGATTACAACTGGAATCATTTAGATGAAGTGAACCAAGTACTTGGTATACGTTCTATTTTCGCTTCCGATCCTGTATCAGTTTATCGTCAACACGCAAACCGTTTGAAACTTCAAGGACTATAGTTTTTAAACAAAAAAATGCGCCAAAAGGCGCATTTTTTTACTCGCTATAAGCTTACGCTTTACGAGCTGGTAATTTTTCACGAATACGTGCAGCTTTACCAGACAAGTCACGAAGATAGTAAAGTTTAGCACGACGAACGTCACCACGACGTTTCACTTCGATTTTAGCAACAACTGGTGAGTGAGTTTGGAATACACGCTCAACACCAACACCGCTAGAAATTTTACGTACTGTGAATGCAGAGTTCAAACCACGGTTTTTCTTAGCGATTACAACACCTTCAAATGCTTGAAGACGTTCACGATCACCCTCTTTTACTTTTACTTGAACGATGACAGTGTCACCAGGAGCAAAAGCAGGGATATCAGATTTTAACTGTGCATTTTCAACAGCTTGAACTAAAGGATGTTTACCACTCATTGTGGGAATCTCCAATATGTGCGGAGTCAGAAGAGGTCTGAATTTCCGCTGGGGATAGAGGCTAAAGCGCATATCAACCCGTTTATCTTTCCCTTTACGACAATATGTCTATAAAGAGCCTTTAAATTTACATAAAACTATTCATTAAATAGAATTATGCTTTAACTCGAAGCATTGCTTCTCGTCTTGTTGCAGAACTTTCGTTCTTGAGAATAACGATTAAGAGTTACCGTTATTCACTTGCGTATCTTTTAGCCATTTTTTTTGCTGCTTAGTCAACTCAACCTTTTCGACCAACTCTGGTCGGCGCTCTAGAGTTCTTTGATATCGCTGCAAAAAACGCCATTTTTCAATATTGCCATGATGTCCAGATTTTAATACCTCTGGCACATCCAGCCCTTCAAAATGGTCAGGCTTTGTATATTGTGGACAATCTAAAAGACCATCAACAAAAGAATCTTGTACTGCTGATTGTTCATCTGACATTACATTCGGCAAACGGCGAATAATACTGTCAAGTAACACCATAGCGGGCAGTTCACCACCAGATAAAACATAATCACCAATTGACCATTCTTGATCAACATAATGCTGGATCAAACGTTCATCGACTCCTTCATAACGTCCACACAGTACAATTAAGCCGTCATAATCAACAAACTGCTGTACTGCCTGTTCATTTAAGGTTTTGCCTTGTGGGGACATATACACCACAGGGACATGAACATGTCCTGCTTGTGAGGCAAGCTGTTTGGCATGTGCAATTGCTTTCGCCAAAGGCTCAGCCATCATCACCATACCTGGGCCGCCACCAAATGGACGTTCATCCACTCTTCTGTAGTTTCCCTCAGCAAAATCACGAGGATTAATACAAGTGACTTGTACAATATCTCGCTTTGCCGCACGTCCGCTGATGCCGTAGGCTGTAATCGCTTCAAACATTTCAGGAAAAAGCGTAATGACTGCAAAAAACATCACAGACTCCTCTATTTTCCTGCTGTATTAATCCTAAAAGGATTAATAATCTACGCCCCAATTGACGTAAATACGACCAGCTTCAAGATCAACACGTTGTACTACATCTTTATGCCAAGGAATCATGCGCTCTTCTGAATCAATGCTGTCTGGGGTAGCATGGACCACCATCACATCATTAGCTCCAGTTTCAAACAACTCATGAATTTTCCCTAAGTTTACTTCCTGTTCTTCTTCATCAAGACCTAATACAGTTAAGCCCTTTAAATCTGACCAGTAGTATTCATCTACATCTGCTTTTGGCAGTTGAGACTTAGCAATCCAGATATTAGCGCCAACCAAGCTTTCCGCCCCAGTGCGATCACTCACACCTTTCAACGCAACAACTAGGCCTTTGCCATGTGGTTTCCAACGTTTTACATCTATTGTTTGCCAACCGGCCTTGGTCTCAATGTACCAAGGCAGGTAGTCAAACATGTTGCTCATAGGTTCTGTATTTGAATACACCCAGAGCCACCCATTCAATCCATAAGCTGAACGTAACTGTCCAATCTGAATACGATCTTCGGGAACATTCTGTGTTGATGTCATGGGCTACCTACTACAAAAATTATGCAGTAGCTTTTTTAGCTTGAGCAGCTAAAGAAGCAACACGTTCAGAAGGTTGAGCACCTTGAGAAACCCAGTGAGCAAAACGGTCTGCGTCTAAACGAAGTTTTTCTGCTTGACCTTGTGCAGTCGGGTTAAAGAAACCGATACGCTCGATGAAACGACCATCACGTGCATTGCGGCTGTCAGTCACAACGATTTGATAGAATGGACGTTTTTTTGCGCCGCCACGTGCTAAACGAATAACAACCATGATAAAAGCCTTATAATTCTTACGGATTATCCCTGCACCGACCATCGGCAACACTTCAAACCCCTTTCATAGAGGGCGACATTCTACGTGATTTTCGCCCTGAAAGAAAGATTATTTTTTGAGTTATCCGCAGTTTTGAATTTAAAATTACTGTAGCCAATTTGATGTGGCAGATAATGCACAATCAGTTGCACCTTTTGTCCAAAATTTTTGCCCTTGATCATTAAGACAAATGATCCCATCACCAGCTTGAGAACTAGTAGCAATAGGTGTAGCAGTTAACACCCAGCTTGAATCAGTTATGCTAGCAAAAGCTAAGTTATATAGGGCTTGGCCTTGTTGAGGACTGACACTAGAACCATAAATCGAAGTAATCGTCGCATTCGACGGATAACGATTATGAACTACTTTTTCTGATTCTAATGTTTGGGCAATATTCATCATTTCAGATTGAACAGCTGTACGATGCCCTTTGCGTAAATACTGCAAATACGAAGGTGTCGCTATAGCTGCTAAAATTGCAATTATTGCTACTACAATCATGAGTTCTATTAAGGTAAAACCATTCTTCATTGCCAATTCTCACTATTTGTTTCACATACATTGCAAGTGACTGTTCCACCACAGTCATTATCAACAGCTGTAGCTGTTAAACTTTGGCAACGCAAACCTGAATTCTTAGCAATAAAATTAAAATTTCTTGAATCTGTAGTTGTCGCTTTAATGACCCATGTCTGCCCATTTGCAGCAGCATTCGTCAATAAATTTCCTGTCGTCGTATCATCACTAATTTCAATCGTATAACCACCCCGTGGCAAAGTTACAGATGTCGTAGTAAATCCTCTATAGGTAAAGTTCTTGGATTTATGCCGTTCCAACTGTTCTGCCAATTTTAGAATTTCACCTTTAGCAGCAGAGGCAGTCGCTCTGCGGCTATAACTTTGATATGAAGGGATAGCAATCGAAGCAAAAATAGCGACAATCACGATGACAACCATGAGCTCAATCAAGGTAACACCCTGATTAAACCGTTGGATATAGTATTTATTCATAAGTCATCCTTTAGCGATAACGCTCATACCAGCGCGCAGGAACTAAGTGACTTGTACATTGCCACTCGCCCGTTCCACTCTCGTTTCCAGACAGCTTTAATTTCCCACAACTATTAGTCGCAGGTGGGTTATCCTCCGTTGGTACAAATGTTACGCCACGAATACCGGAGCCAATAACGTTTTTATTACATTCGGAAGCTCCTACTGGGCAATTAGTACCAGTTTGTGTTTTGAATCCACTTCCATTCTCTTTATTTTGATCAATTGACCCATCAGAATTAAGGCAGGCGCCAAATGGTAAACAGAACGTCTGCTGGTCAGTTTCACCTACTACACGTGGTAAACATGGGTCTGCCGCTACAATGCCTGTTCCCTGCGGATCATAAACAGGCACAATTAAAGTCCCCGTAACGGCCATAGGTTCTTCAAAAGCTTTAAGACCTCCTTTAATACGGAAACTATTATTAGCTTTCTCTGTGCCATCGCTCATACTAGAAAGTGAGCGATACCAACCACTTTGCCCCACCCCAGTGTTTGGAAAGAAAATCTGTGCTACTCGTGTTTCCCCAGACCGTAAAATTTGTGGATTTTTTCGAAGCGTCAATCGAGTAATATCTTTTGTTTCAAGTTGGTTATCAGCTAAAGACATTAAATTCTTTTTGATAAAGTCTTTATCGATAATCCCATAGACATTGTTTACAGGTCTTCCGCTTAATGCGGTGCTCGGTGACATCCCCTCACGACCTGTAAGCGGATAAACATCTAAAGGTGTACTACGGTCACCTGAAGCAATACCGACAGTAATAAAAGTGCGGATTCCATAATCATGAATTGTCACTGTTGGCGGTTCATAAAAACGCGGCGCATTCCCAGCGGTATAGTCATTCGAAGCATCATAAGTTGAGTCATTTGTTGCTAAATTCGCTAATCGAACAACTCGAATACCGAAACTGCTATAAGTTGAATTTGTTTTTGTCTGGTTATTATTAAGATCGATACGGAAAATTTGCCCGCCTAAATCGCCAAAATATAAATGGTCTACCAAACCATCAGCATCTCGATCTAAGGTACTAATGCGACTAACAATACTGTGCTTCATATTAGAGTTATCTATATTAGAGCCTGTATCACTAGTCCACCATAAGCGTTCCCCAGTTTTAGCATCAATAATATAAACAGCATTCCCTTTTGCTTTTCCATTCGTAAAGCAAGAATTACTCAAGGTAATATTCGGGTTTTCATAACATTGGTCGTAGCCACCACCAACAATCATAACCCGTTTAATAACTCCGTTATAACGTATATTTGCAAGTACAGGTTTAGACCAACTCTGCCCCATGCGACTATAATCAGTTTGATCTGCTCCTACTCTAAACAGGAGCTTAGGTGAGACAGGATTTAAGACATTTAAGCCATAATAGCTGCTGCCACCCATTCGCATGCCACCATAAATATTCATTTGCTTTGCAGTTACTTTTGATACTGCTGAGCTACCGCTTCCCGTTGTAGTAATACTATATGCAGGGTCAGATACCCAAGCCCCATCCATACCGTGAGCAGGAGCTGAGGCATCACTTTGGCCAACCACTAAAGCTTTTGATGCAATTGGATCATTTAATATATCAGCCGGAACGAAAGCCATTTGTTCTACGCCAGTTGAAGCATCCACAAGATGCAGACCACCTTCCATCGTTCCATAGAGAATAGATTGTTCACGCGCAGATGTTAAATTCCCATTTTCATCTAATGTTCCATTATAGGTAAGCTGCACCGGTAAAGAATGAATACTACCGCCCATCGATAAATAGGGTTCATTCGATGTAACTAATGACGAAGGTAAAGTCGTAGCGCTAATATCAGTTGAGTAACCTAGATAATTTAATATTTTTAATTTCAAGCCAATCGGGAAAGCTTTTAAAATATCTTGTCCAGTTGATGCATTAAATTTTCCTAAAACATAACTTGCTGTATTAGCCACACTATCAAAAGGATTAGTTCCTTCTGGTGGAGTAGCTGGAATTTTTAGCAAATTAGTTCCAGAAGTCGATATTTTCGTTAAGCTACCATCTGCCGCAACAGCGGAAACATCAGTAAATAAGTTGCGGATTTTAGTTTGTACTGCGTAATAATATTTTGTGATATTTCCTTCTTCATCACGTGTTTCATTTTGTCCAGCAATTGGTAAAGGAACTTTTGCATATGAACCACCAAAAAAGACTTTACCTCCATCATTATAATTAGAGCTATTCCAATAATCTTTTGTACCCGTTCTAAATGCCCCAGTTGCGTTGTAAACCAACCCACCAGTATTAGCTTCAAAAGCACCAGCATTTGTTCCCGATAAAACAACATGATATTTCTTTAAATTTCCTCGCCATGTTAAGTAGGTGTTAGCTGGGTTTGGCTCAAAAGCACGTAAGTAACCATATTCCTGTAAATTTTTAGGATTTAGTGCATCATAAGGAACAGAGATAGCACCTGTGGTTAAGGGTTCTAAAGGAACTTTATCTAAGTTATTAATAAATGCGATAACACTATCTGTTACACCTTGCGCACTTTGGGTAGGGAAAAATCCTCCATTTCCATAACCAGGTGCAGCGACCGCATTTGTGGTCTGATTCGGCGAACAATTATCATCACTTTTACGATCAGATTGGGTTCTCGAACTTAAACGACAGGCATTTTTTACATCAGAAGAACTTAAACTAGAAAAGTCACTACCAAAACCGACAAATGCTGTTTGAATAGAAAGTCCAGCTGGGTTTTTTGTTTTATCAAATAATCTTTTTGCAAATTCCCCCATACAGGCCCAACCAGAGTCTGCTGTCGTGTTAGACAAACCTCCAGAACAAGTAAAATTTGCTCCCAAAGTGCTGCCTAGGGCTGTCGACATGACAGTTGCCGAACGTGTATTTGTGGTATTGTTCGGTTCTCCATCTGATAAAAAGTAAATACCCTGCCCATCACAACTCTGGCGATTGGCCACTGCAGGCAAAGGAGATTGGTAAATGGCATTTAAATTAGAGGCATTTCTATCTACAACAATATTCGGATTGCTGGTTGTATCGTTTGATTTTGATTTTGGGATACCACTATCCGCATTTGCTACAGCATAATTAAAAGTGGTGTAGTAATAAGTATAAGAATAGGTCCAATCCGACGAAGTATCATAAGCAGTTGCCGCATCCACACCCGGATTAGAAGTTGACCAGTTACTCCAATAGTTATTAGAACGACAAGGTTGCCATAGATTTGTAGTATCGATTTGTGAATCGCGATAATTCGTACAATAAGAGTATTCCGTTCTATTATCAGATTTTCGCACACGCTTTATATAGCTATCTTTTCGAATGGCATAATTTGCCTCTGAATACGTCGTTGTGCCCATCAAATAAGCAGCAGCTTCCGCATAAGCATGTGCTGAAGGCGTTGACCCGCCAGCAGTTAAATTTGCAACAGCCTGTTTTAATTTATAACGTTGAGAACCCACTGTATTTAAAGTACTCGCATCACCTAAAGGAGCAGCAGCCACTAGAACCTGCCCACTTCGGCTATCACCATTTGCAGAGAAATTTCCCAAGCCCACACGAGTATCATTTAAAACAGGATTATTGCTGGCTAAAAAAGCATTCATACCATTTTTAAGCATAGCCAGACGGTTTTCGCCATAACTATTGTTGGTCATACTTCCTGATGTATCCAACATCATCACAATGGTTTTTTTACCAGCTGTAGGTGAAGCATAAATTTGTAAATCACTCGCCTGCACAACGGAGCTTGTCATTAGCCATGTAAAAGCAACTGAACTCGAACAGATGGCATACCATAAATTATTTGGCTTAAAATTCTTCAATTTTAGTTTCACGATATTCCCCGTTATGAACCTGGTGCCGTAATTTGAGTGAGTTTATTGGTATAGTTAAATTCTTGAACTTGAGTACTAAAAGGCACGTTATGATTTGCCAAACACTCCGCCAATGTTTGTTTAGCCGTTAATGCGGTATCAAAATTATCGCTAATTTTTGCCGAACTCGTGCTTAAACAATCTCTTTGTAAAGTTTCAATAGAGGTAGATGCATAGGCTGGCAAAAAAGCAGTTGTAATCACTCGAATACGTTGCGTAGACAACATGCTTTTAGGAAGTTGCGTACCTTCCGAGGTATTTGTTCCTCGTGGTAAATTTGAGCCTGGAATATCGCTAGCAGCATCTGTTGGAACACTTACAGCAACTTGGGTAACCACTGCTTGACGATTACTTCCATAGTCAGTTGTTAAATTGCAGAAACCCGCCACGCCGCCATCTTCGACAACCGCATTATTGGCGCTTCCTGCTCGAAGTAAACTTGCACCTCTGGTCTGAGCAAAATTTGTTGCTGTAGAAACAGGCTTATAACAAAAGTTGTATTCCGCTCCAGGATTACTTTCATGCTCTTTAAGCGCGGCACCAATCACATTAGTAATATTAGTTAGGGTGGTAGGATTCATCTGCACAATGAGTTCTAAAGGAGTGTCAGATGACTGAAAATTTAATTGGCTAACTTGGCTATTGGTAGCAACTTTTAAAGAAACAATAGCCACTCTTATTGCTAAAACGCCTACAGAAATAACAATCAATAAAATAATAAGCACAACAATAAGGGTTGCCCCTTTTTCCTTAGATCTACTCTTATGAATTAAATGGGTCATAGACTTTCCCCCATCGCGTTGCGTAGAGCAATTGTTAAGTTATAAGTGCGGCGTAAGAATCGAGTTGTATTATCAGAAGCATGCACGGTTTGATCTAACATAAAAAAAGATTGCTCAGGATCTATTGCTTTGCTTTGGGCATTATTAGTAGAGCGCGCTAATACAGATATTTGTATTGAAAGAATTCGTGGCGGCATCACAGATGGCGTGGCATCTCGGGCAGCCTGTGCAGCAGCGCGATATTGGGGAATGGTATAATAAGCAAAATTGCCAGCCGCATTTTTTGCACCAAACAGCACATGGAAATGATCAATACGCGGCAATACAATTTGACCAGCGTCGCCTAACCCAGCAACAGTGGTCGGTTGAGCTGTGGCTACAGCAGAGGGAGTATTTGCATCACATGCAAGTGCATAATCTTGCTGGGAACTACCATTGCTATCCAGACGTAAAAAATAACGCTCTACAATTAAATCACCTGCAAGTACATTTACACCTTCACAATTGGTCATATTCGTAGGTGCAATAAATTGGATAGTCAGCTGATCACTTTGCACAGCAGCATCTGAACTGTTCTGTATATTTGAAAGACCTTTCCAGTGATTACTCACAGTACTCACCGTATCCCCTGCACCACGACTAAGTAATGTGTCAGCAATATAAGTATTTGTTCCAACGTTAGGGACAAAATTAACATTGTTGTTATTGGTTGCAGTTGAAGCAGTTAATACAACACCGCCCCAAGGGGTCGTATCAGTTAATATTGGGTTGGTTACATTTCCATAATTTAGAAGGCGTATATCACGGGCAATATATTCCAAGCCAAAAATACCGCTATCTTGTATTTCAGCATTTGCTTTTTGTAGACGACTTGATAGAAGTCCACCAATAAATAATTGAGTTGCCGCGGCTACTAAAATTAGACCTAAAGCCAATGCAACCATCAGCTCAATTAATGTAAAGCCTCGTTGTTTCCATAATACAAATGAGTGAGCCATTAATATGCCTCCATCATTAAACAGTTCGAATTATTGACATAAACGCCATTTGTACTCATACAGCTCGACACATCCGCGCTCGTGACTCCCTCATTTGTTGTAATTACTGGAGCGGTTTTTCCCCAAAAAACAAAAAGACATTGCCTCTGCTGGGCCATCGTGCTTGTAACCCCTGGGCAATTTGTCATTGTGATTTTCATGCCAAGTTGATCAGCATTTTTTGCTGCTTGATATGCATCAAATTGGGCAAGCTGAGAAGGTGTACAAGCTGTATTGAAACACAACGTAGGAGCTGCGGTGGTAGATGAATAATTGCTATAACTACGGACAAATGCGGGATACTGACTAGCTTGAGAACTATTTACGCGAATGTTTTCTGCTAATCCTCTCATGATCATAATCGCTTGAGATTTGCTTAATGCCTCTGAAGAAGCATCCATAGCCCGAACTTGCAAGGCAACATATCCTAAAACCCCTATCGCAATTAAAATTAAGGCAACCAACACTTCTAATAAACCCACCCCGACTTGAGCTTTTTGTTTAGAACCCTGCATTAACATGTCTCCTCAGCTTTAAAAATTAATGTGCCAAGCTTTGTTAAAATAAGAATTTTCTTTTTATTTATTTTTGAATTACAGATAGATAAAATTGTGTCTTGGGTGATATTGGTTATTACCCCATTCGCATTAAAAGTTAAAGTCGTCGCTGTTAATGAACTCTGCGTACCATCAGCAGCGATATTTTTAAGTTCAAGACTGTTATTGGAATCAGCTTTCCAATTCAAGGAAGTGGGAGTATTTAAAGCTGTTGAATTCAGATTAATAGAAACGTCTTGTCGACCAAGTATGGCTTGGCTCTTTGCTTCCGATAAAGTATTGATTAGATCTCGTTGTTTTCCATCTAGTCGTTTGCTTTCTAATAAATTCGACATAGATGGTGCAGCCATCATCGCGATAATAGCCATGACCGCAATCGTCACCATAAGCTCAACCAAGGTGAACCCGTCTTGCGGAATAATTCCCCTCATCCCCACACCCCAAATAAACTTTAAAATTTTTTATTTATTAATTAAATTTTACGTCTTATGTTTACAAAACAAATACAAAGCAGATAAAGGGTATAAAAAAACAGATAACTGTCATATCAACAATTATCTGTTTAAATTTTTAAAATCAGTATGTTAAATACATCACACTTTACGCTTGAGTCACATGAATGCGTAATTCTTTAGGAAGACTAAAAGTTATGTTCTCTTCACGCCCATCTAATTCTTTCGGTGCTTGAGCACCCCAATCTTGTAAACGTTGAATCACTTGTTTAATCAAAATTTCTGGCGCAGAGGCACCAGCAGTAACACCAATTTTACATGTCTCATTGAACCATGACTGCTCTAACTGATCAGCATTATCTACAAGGTAAGCGGCTTTACCCATACGCTCTGCAAGCTCACGTAATCGATTTGAGTTTGATGAGTTAGGTGAACCTACAACTAAAACCACATCACACTTTTCAGCTAAATCACGCACAGCATCTTGTCTGTTTTGAGTTGCGTAGCAAATATCATCTTTACGCGGACCTTGAATATGCGGAAATTTTGCACGCAAAGCATCAATAACTTTAGCTGTATCATCAATAGAAAGCGTTGTTTGTGTTACGAAAGCAAGTTTTTCAGGATGTCGTACGGTAAGTGCAGCAACATCTTCTTCATCTTCAACCAGATAAATATCACCGCCTTTTAATTTGTCATATTGCCCCATTGTACCTTCGACTTCCGGGTGCCCTTCATGACCAATTAAAATAGCTTCAGTACCTTCACGCGCATATTTAGTCACTTCAATATGTACTTTAGTCACCAATGGACAAGTCGCATCGAAAACTTTTAAGCCTCGACGCTCTGCTTCTTGCTGAACTGCTTTTGAAACACCATGCGCACTGAAAATTACAATAGAATCATCTGGCACTTGGTCCAGCTCATCAACGAAAACAGCCCCTCTTTGACGCAGGTCATCTACCACAAATTTATTGTGTACAACTTCATGACGTACATAAATAGGAGGATTGAAACATTCTAAAGCCCGATTGACGATTGCTATGGCTCGATCAACACCGGCACAAAAACCACGCGGATTAGCTAACACAATTTCCATAACAGCCTCAAAATTAATAAAACAGGGGAATTTCTCTTGAATATTTGCAATTAAAACTATTCAGTTTAAACGCACGGTACACTACAATAGCGAAGATATTTTATCATATCAGGAAAAATATCATGTCGGGTCTATTGTTTGTCGTTTCTGCTGCATCAGGAACGGGCAAAACATCTTTGGTAAAAGCCCTGCTTGACCGTGTGAGCAATTTACATGTTTCAGTCTCACATACAACCCGAGGTCAACGTCCCGGTGAGTTAGATGGTGTTCACTATCACTTCACTACAAAAGATGAATTTCTAGACCAAGTCAACCATGATGGTTTTATCGAATACGCTGAAGTATTTGGTAACTACTATGGCACTTCTCAAGCTACGGTAAAACAACAGTTAGCTCAAGGACACGATGTCTTACTTGAAATTGATTGGCAAGGTGCAGAACAAGTCCGCAAGCTTTTCCCTGAATCCAAGCAAATATTTATTTTACCTCCAACTCAATTTGATCTACGTCAGCGTTTATCTAATCGCGGCACTGACTCAGTTGAAGTCATTGAGCATCGTTTAAGCTGTGCAGTAGAAGATATGCAGCACTACACGAACTTTGATTACATCATTATTAATGATGATTTTAATAAAGCCTTACATGAGCTTGAAGCTGTAATTACAGCAAACCGTTTGGTGCTATCTCAGCAAGCAAAACGTCATCAAGCTTTAATTCAGGACTTGATTACTCCTCAACCAAAACAGGAATAACTTGAGTCTAGATCGAAAGCCTTTTATACTATTTAGTCTGTTCAAATTCACCATTCCAAAACGAGAACTTTTATGGCACGCGTCACCGTTGAAGATTGTTTAGATCATGTAGACAACCGTTTTGAGCTTGTGCTCGTTGCAAGTAAACGTGCTCGTCAATTGGCACGTCAAGGCATGGAGCCAACTGTAGAATGGGATAACGACAAACCGACTGTAGTTTCTTTGCGCGAAATCGCGGCAGGGCACGTTACGAAAGAAATCCTTAAACAACGTGAGCAAGATTACCAAACTTCTAGTCTTGATCTTGCCCTTTCTACAAACAGCTTGAATTTAGAAGGTTTTTCTTTCTAATTCACCCTGTTTCATAAAAAAACCATCGTTTTTCTGCGATGGTTTTTTATTTGGCTTTGTCCCATATTTAAATATATTGAGAAAAGCAATTATTTTCATTGAAAAAAAAATACACTTTTTCAAATGAAAAAATTGACAAGTTCCGCAATATGCTTTTCATTAAGAAGCAGATAGATTTAGTTTTTCAGCAATAGGAAAAAGGGTGATTTATGCCAGGCGAAGAGGTCAGCCAAGCCAAGCAACAGCTCAAATTAATTATCGACCCTTACTTATCGGTAAGTGAAGTCGAAAAAGTGCTTGCTGCCTGCGATTTTGCCGATCTAGCGCACACTGGCATTACGCGTAAAAGTGGCGAACCCTATATTTTGCATCCGATTGCGGTAAGCTGCATTCTTGCAAACATGCGTTTAGATGCTGAAACTTTAATGGCAGCACTTTTGCATGATGTTATTGAAGATACTCAATATACAAAAGAAGATATTATTGAGAAGTTTGGCCTAACAGTTGCAGAGCTAGTTGATGGTGTAACCAAACTTAGCCAATCAAGCGATAAAGAATATAACAAGGCAGCTTCATTCCGAAAAATCTTGCAAGCGACCTTACAAGATCCACGTGTCATCATTATTAAATTAGCAGATCGCTATCATAATATGACCACTTTAGGTGCTTTACGTCCAGATAAACGTGCCCGCATTGCTCAAGAAACTTTTGATATATTTGTACCGATGGCAAGATTAGTCGGCATGAATGAAATGGGCGATAATCTAGAGAATCTTTGTTATCAAAACCTTGACCTTGATATGTTTGATAACGTTCAAAATGCTCTGCTTCAAACAAAGCCCGAACGCTGTAAATATCAAAGTATCTGGGAACAAAACCTCGCTGAACTTCTGCATAATTATCATATTCAAGGCCGTATTAAGAAGAAAAATAACAATATCGAATTATTACGCCATTTCGTTAAAAACGAGATGGATCTCCAAGAGCTTACTCATAGTCATGCTTTTGAAATTGTTCTACAAAGCATTGCCGACTGTGACCGCTTAGAAGAAGCATTAAGAGAAAATTTTCAGGTTATCCAGTACCAAGACCATATTCGTCGCCCACTACCTGGCGGTAATCAGTCTTTACTGATAAAGCTTAAAGGCGAAAAAACAACACTATCTCTTACCATTCAAACCGAGCTCATGCGTAAAGCTGCCCGTTTTGGGGTAGTGTTAGGTGAAAATGCGCCGCAAACTTGCCGCTCCGCCATTCAGGCTTCAATGCAGAACTTAAATACATTGATTGACGGTGAATGTGCTAAAACAACTTTTAATGATTTGCTTGATTATCTACACCAAGAAAAAATCTGGGTATATACACCACACGGTCAACTGCATGAGCTACCGCAAGGCGCTACCGTAGTTGATTTTGCTTATTCAGCAAGCTTATTTTTAGGTAACCATGCGGTTGGTGCAAAAGTCGATGGAGAGATTAAACCACTCTCTACACCATTAGTTAGCGGTCAGGTTATCGAGATTATTACGGATGTTTTGGCAACACCAAATCCAGACTGGCTAAGTTTTATTAATACGCAGAAAGCTCGTCGTGCATTACAGCATGTACTAAAAGATCAAGATATCGAAGAACAACGTCTAGTTGGTGCACAAGCGCTTTCTAGAGCACTGAAACTCTTTAATCGTTCAATCAATGATCTTTCTGAAGCTGACTGGTTAGATCTATTGCAATGGCGTCACATCGATAATAAAAATACATTGTTTGAACAAATTGCGGTTGGCGATTTACTACCTCAACTTGTAGCAAACCACCTGTTTGCTCATGATAAACATCCGCAAGTGGAAAACTCAGATCGACTTATTCAAAGTACTGAAGGAGTTGACGTTAAATATGCACATTGTTGCAACCCTATTCTAGGCGATCCAATTCAAGGACATTTAACGCGTCGCGGGTTAATTGTTCATCGAATTCGCTGTCATAACTTATTACATGAACAACATCTACATCCTGAAAATATCATGCCGCTTCAATGGAAAGCAGATGATGTAGATGATGTACGTTTTACAGCCTACCTCGCTATTTATATGGCAATGAATGATGAACAGGTATCAGACCTAATCTATCAATGTCGTAAAAATAACGCTGGGGTAGAGATGGTTCACTCAAATGAGCAAAGAACTTTTGTGAATATTGTAGTGAATAACCGTAAACATATTGCAAAAGTCATTCGTGATTTACGCATGCACTATGGTTTCCCACGGATTGAACGTTTAGACGCTCCTGCTCCACAAATGGAAATTTCAAAAGTAAGTTAAATCTTTATAGAGACTATTGGTTATAAATTTTTGTTTCCTTAACAAAATCAAACTTTCCAAATTCACTTAATCAATTAAATCGATGATACTTTTGTCCAAAGCTATCATCGATTATGATGGAAATAGATTTAATCAAGGAGAACCAAATGTCCCGCCAAGTCATTCATACTGAAAATGCCCCTGCTGCTATCGGCACATACTCTCAAGCTATTTTAGTAGACAATACGCTATATCTTTCAGGGCAAATTGGTTTAGACCCATACAGTATGGAACTTGTAGAAGGTATCGAAGCTCAAATTCGCCGTGTATTTGATAATTTAAAAGCAGTTTGTGAAGCTGCTGGTGGTTCACTTGCAGATATTGCTAAGCTCAATATTTTTTTAACTGATCTATCAAATTTCCAACTCGTAAACCAAATTATGGGTGAATATTTTGCTCAGCCCTACCCTGCACGTGCAGCTCTTGGTGTAGCAAGCTTGCCAAAAGGCGCACTAGTGGAAATGGACGGAATTGTAATTATTAATCAATAAGATATAAATTTTCAAACTATCCAATTTTAAATATTTAGTTTTTAAAAAACGAACCACCTTGGCATAAAAATCTAAATTCTTTTTAGATTTCCGCTTAGGTGGTATTTTTTTATCCAAAATCCCAATAATGATAAATGAGATTTTAAATGAATTTCATTGACAAACGATAATAATTATCAATAATATCAATTATCGCATTTATATTTGGGGATCACTCCCATGTACGTTTGCTTGTGTCGTGGCATTACCGATCAGGATATTAAAGACGCTATTGAAAATGGCGCTGAAAGCTATCGTGAAATTCGCGATTTGCTTGATCTTGGTACATGCTGTGGACGCTGTGCACCAGAAGCTCGCGCTATTATTAGCGAAGAATTAGCAGAAATCGCTGCTCGCATTTCTGTAGCTGCATAATAAAAATTAATATTTAACAAAATTTATTGACTCCTCCACCGCTTTTTGCGGAACCTTTATAGTTCCTCATTCAAGCGGTTTTTTTTGACATAAAAACATCCTTTCTAATATTGTGTTGTTTTTGATTGCGATTTTCATTTGCTGTTCCATAAATTACTCGCCATCTCCATCATTGTTCACTAAAATGGATTTATAGATTGCCTTAATTAAGTTTGAGGCAGAAATTGTTTTGGAGTAGCTACAATGAAAGGCAATCGTGATGTCATTAATCAGCTCAATCAAGTGCTGTATCATCATTTAACTGCAATTAATCAATACTTTTTACATTCGCGCATGTTTAATGACTGGGGAGTCGAGCAGCTTGGCTCTGCTGAATATAAAGAATCAATTCGTCAAATGAAACATGCAGATAAAATCATTGAACGTATTTTATTTTTAGAAGGACTACCTAACCTTCAACATTTAGGCAAGCTTTATATTGGTCAACACACAGAAGAAGTTCTGCACTGTGACATTCGTAAAGTAAAAGAGAATATAGAAGCAATTCAAAAAGCGGTTGCTTTAGCTGAAACAGAGCAAGATTATGTCACTCGTGACCTTGTTCAAGAAATTCTAGAAAAAGAAGAAGAATACTGGGACTGGCTAGATACTCAAATTGATCTTATTGGCAATGTTGGTATTGAAAATTATATCCAGAGCCAAATGTAATTTCTCATAAAAAAATCCCCTTATACTTAAGGGGATTTTTTATTATTTCTCTTTTAGTAATTCCGATAGCGTTATTTTTTGCTTATAAAGATGTTGCAAAATAAATATTTGCTGCTGTGCCTGTTCTACTTTCCCGTTGTAAGCGAGCAATTTTGCGTATTTACGTAAGTTATATGGAGTAGGTTTATTCTTTATAAAATTTTCCCATTCAACCAAATCACCTTCAGATAAAATATTTTGGGGATTAAGTTCTATCCAACTTAAACGCTGCTCAAACTGTGTTAAAACAAAAATTTTACCACTTCCCATAAATTCAGCGTTTGGACGCTTATTATTAAAAAGCAAATTACTATTCAGAACATAGACATTGTAATCACGTAGAATTGCAATAATAAGCAATAAACTTACAACCCATGATAAGCGAAAAAGATGTTTGTTGAGGATAATTCCCTTAAGTACAGTAGTTTGTGCTTGTACAATACCCAGTAGGAATCCACAAGTAAGTAAGAAATAAGCATAGCGCTGTGGAAACTCTAACATGGCATGAATAAGCACTGTACAGACCATCATAATCGCTATAATCGAGATGGTATTTTTAGCCTGTTGATTTAACCAAATAAACCAGCAAGCAAAGTAGGTAATGATTACAGCACCCAAGGGAATACCATTCCAGATAATTAAATCAAGCAGTACATTATGTGCACTGGTAGTCCACTCTCCTGTTGGGAAAGCATGGTAAACTGTCATTTGTGCCACACTGGTTTGATTCCAACCATAACCTAACCAAGGGTGCTGCTGTACAGCAAGCAACATTTGTGACCAGATATTAAAACGCAAATACCCAGAGCTTGCTCTTTCAACCAAACCACTTGCTTCGGTTACATCAGTACTTGACCATGCTTCAATTAAATTAGTAGCAAATGGTAGAATTACACCAGCCATTACGAAAAAACCGACGCACCACAAAAAACCTTGAAAAACTCCAAATCTTTTTTGTTTCCCAAATTGTTTAACTCTCCAATAGATGAATAAAAATGGAAAAACGATCCATGATGTTCGTGACTGACTCAAGGCGATCGTAAACAGAATAATGAGGGCTGAAGGCAGGAGTAACCAGATGGTTGCCTTATTTTTTTCATATAGATACAAACATCCTAATAACCCAATAATTAAGAATGTTGCCATGTTGTTGGGTTGACCAAAATTTCCGTAAGGACGGTTACCAATCAGATGAAGGGTATAAATTAAATGTGATTCAATATTCAACCATTGAAAAATTGCTATAAGACTAGTTAATAGCGATGTAATAATTACTAATAAGCTAAAACCTGAAAAAATTTGATCTCTCTTTTTTTGATCTAAAGATAGGTTGTAGCCAGCCAAGACCATAAACCAAAAACCTAATAAGTAAAATGTACTTAATAAAGCCGTACTTAAATCAAAAACTAAACCAAAGCCCCACTGCACAATAGGAATTAAAGTAAATGGTAGCAACAATATCTGTGCTCTAGGAATTTTAATATTTTGTTGAAGTAAAGCAATTAATACACATAGCCCAGCCCCAAAAGTACTGACTTCACTTGAGAACATGACCCACGGGCTGTAGTGAAATGGAGACAACCATGCAAAACCCAACAGGATTGCAGCGAAGAACAGAAAGAATACTTGCATAGTGAGAGGCTAGAGACCAAAACTTGTGGGAATTATACATGGAAGCCTAAAAGAAAATGTATGAACTCCTTATGAAAAGATCTTGATAAAATGTACTTCAAAAGTTAAGGAATTTGCGAAGCTGGTACTAAGTGCTCAGCAGCACCATAAAACCAAAAATTTGGCGCCATTCTTCCAATATAACTACCACAACCCCAACACATTAAATCTTGTCCTAAATACATGATCGTAATGTAAAAAAATAAAGACCCCCATAAAGCAATTAGTAGTTTTGTAGCTCTATAAGGATATTTCAAATATTCTTTAGACTGCTCCGGCTGAGAAAAAGCAAATGCTAAAAATAATATACAGGCCATTTGTGAAGCGGGATAAACCATACTTCCTGAGAACATCGCATCAACTAAAATTGCAATTAAGCCAGCTTTCGTAATAGGTAAAGCATCCTTATCTCGAAATAACTTAACAACTTGATATATCATCCAAACTAAAAAAATACACCCAACTATTCCCCATTCAAAAATTAACCTTAAATATAAATTATGTATGTGATGTCCATATTTATATTGGATTTCTGAGAGATATCCTCCCCCAACTCCAGACCATGGCTTTTCTTTCCATTGCTCAAAAACAAAACTCCACATCTCTGCACGCATGGATGTCCCCACTCTCATTACGGTCATGGTATTTTTATCAGCGAAATAAATCGTAGTTTTATAAACTACAAAAGCAAAAAAAATGTAAATACAGCTTTGCAAAATGAGCTTTCGATTTTCTCGAGAGTAGATAACGAAAACTAACAATCCTGTCGCTACAGCAAGTAAAGCGGATCTAGCTCCATCAAAAAACCATGCTAGAGCAAAAAAGAAACTAGCAAATGGATAAAAGTAATGAATATATGGATACTTTTTATTTTTCAAAAAAATTAGAAAAAAGAATATAGGCACGATAATACTGTCATAAATTCGGATCGTGCCAGAGTTAAATTGCCAATCAAACCATTGTTTATATAAAATAAAATTAGCGATAGAGATGCAAATAAATAAACATGGAATAAATGCTGAAACAACGATCAATGCTAAGCCATGTTCTATATTTTTTACATTCTTTAAATCATATGGCAAAGCAGAAAATATAAATAGTAATGCTATCGCAGACCAAAGTTCTTGAAACTGAAAAATGCTATAAGTTGTTATCTGTATAGCAATTAATAAACCAATCAGAAAAAAAGTAATTTGAGTGGAAATTGAATATTCTATTTTTTTTGTAAAAATCAAAATTAACAAAGCAAATAGTGCCAATGGAAACTGTAATAAACGAAGTTCATCATATTGGAAAACTGACCAACCAATTTGATAACCTAATAATGCTGTAATGAGATAAATTCCTATTAGTAGGAACATTATATTTTTTTTCAACATATTTATTTTCTTCAATAAAAAAAGAGAGGTAGCAACCTCTCTTTTTTATTGGAATATTAAGATTGTGGGCACGATTTTGGAGCTAAATCTTTTTTATCATTATCTAGCCCAGATGTAGCACAAGACCAAGTACCAGCTTTATTTCTTGTCCAAGTAATAGTTGCTCCACGAACTTGAGAAGGCGCATTTAATACTGCACATGCAATAGTACCTGCACCTGCTGTCATTGTCGAAGTAATAGTACAATTAGAAGTTGTGCCTTGTAGACCGATATCTGTCGGTAATGTCCAATCTGAACCATCATTAATTTTTTGTTCAGCAGCGGCTTTACCAGCAGAAATTTCTGACAAACCAGCTGTTAATTTACCTCGTGCCTGATAATTACTATAAGCAGGAATCGCGATTGCTGCCAAAATACCAATAATGGCAACTACGATCATGAGTTCGATTAATGTAAAACCTTTTTGTGCATTCATAGCCTTTTCCCCAAAGATTGTATGTATGTTTTTATATAAGCTTTTTCAGCTATTAACTATATTGCAGCATCCATGCCAACTTTTATTTTAATTAAAAAACAAATACTTATATTAAATTCAACTATTCTTAAATATTAAACAGGTGTAAGTAAGTGACAAAAAATGTCATAAAAATTTTTATAAAAACATTTCACGTATTAAAAAAAATAAAATACACAATTCAAAGTTTATATTTATTTATGTGAACAAAATCTCTTTAAAAATAAATAAGTAGGTGACATTTTTTGTCAGTCACCTTAAAAAGTAAAATTATGAAATTAGCTAATACTGGAATGTTACAAGGCGAGTTAATTAAGAATAATCGGAGCATTCCCCAATTCATTGGATTGATCAGGCATGTTTTCGTCATAAAACCGCGACATCACTTCCCCAATTTGTTGTACGCCAATCACTACAGCTTGTTGATATTCTTTTTGCTTAAGCTTTTGTACTATTACTTCACAAATCTGTTGCCAGACTTGATCGTTAGTCGCATTTCTAATACCACGGTCAAATATAATTTCTACTGTTCGTTCACATAAATTTAGGTATAACAATACGCCACTATTTAAGGCGGTATCCCAAACACCTAATTCTGCAAATAATTGCTGTGCTCTTAAACGAGTATTTTGTCTGTAGGCTTGTGACACTGGAATATGGCCTTCAATTACAACCTGTATTTCTCCAACATGGCCATGTTCTGCTTGTTGTACAGCATCAGCAATAGCTTGCTTATCTTGTTTTGAAAAATAACGACTACTGGCAGGTAAATAGCATAGATGTTTAAACCAACGTTTTAGACTTGGCTCTACAGATTCCTCAATTTTTGGTTGAGTAATAATTTGTGTTGTTTCTGATGTTGTTACCATGAGCCTGAAGCACCTCCACCGCCAAAACGGCCTCCACCGCCACCATAGCCTCCGCCACCTCCGCCGAAGCCTCCTCCACGTCCACCACCGCCAGAACCACTTAAAATGGCCTGTAAAATAAGTTGGGCAATTGATGTAATAAGTAAAAAGAAAATACCAAAACCAAGTAGTAAGCTAGTGACTAGCCCCGCCCCATTTACAAATCCTGCTACCGCAGCAGCCACACCTGCTGTAGATGCACTAAGCGGACGACCAACAATAAACGAACCCACAATTCCAGCAACAAGAATAAATAAAGCCATTGTCAGCGTTGTCTGCTTGGCTTGTTGCTCCTCCGCAGCTTGATGTTGGCGTTCTTTTAAATCTTGAGCAGCTTGCTGTGCTACTTCTGGGTCAAGATTTAAAATTCTTCCGATTTCATCGATACCTGCACTCAAACCTTGTGCATATTGGGCTTGTTTAAAATAAGGTGTAATTTGGTTTCGAATAATCCGACTTGCCACAATATCCGGCAACACACCTTCTAGGCCATAACCAGTTAGTATTTGTATACGGCGGTCATTTACAGCGACTGCAATGAGTAATCCATTATCACGTTTAGATGATCCCAATTGCCATTTTTCACCAACACGTAATGCATAATCAAAGATATCTTCTTGGCCAGTGGTAGGAACAATCACAATACCAATCTGCGCTTTGCCTTGTTGGTATAAACTTAGAATTTTTTGATCAAGTTGCTGCTTCTCAGCTTCGCTTAAGATATTGGCTTGATCAATAACAGGCTGGTTTAAAGTTGGCAAACCACGAATTGATTCCCCATCAGCCATATCATTAGTAACTTGGACTTGAGGAGCAAGACTTGAAGCAGCTTGCCCCTCTAATTTAGTTGCAGCAGCTTGAGTTTGTTGCTTTTGAATAATTTTGCCAGCAACTATTGCATCAGCCTCATCGGTAGCAGTTGCAATATTACTTTCACTCCATGCCGTATTCTGAAAAAGAACACCACAACAGAGCAAAATTAAGGTCGAAATAAAGACCTTAATTTGCTTTGATTGAAGCAATAGAGTATTTCTCATACGGCACTCCTTTGATTTATAAAATTAATCAAAAGAAACTTTTGGAGCCTGTTGTGCAGATGCTTCTGCAGAGAAATTGGCTTTTGGATGCATACCAATTACTTTTGCTGTTACTGCCTGAGGGAACTGACGCACATATGAGTTATAGTCTTGTACTGTTGTAATATAACGATTACGTGCAACAGCAATACGGTTTTCAGTACCTTCAAGCTGAACTTGTAATTCTTGGAATTGAGTATTGGCTTTCAAATCTGGGTAATTTTCCGAAACAGCAATGAGTCGAGATAATGCCCCTGTTAATTGACTTTGAGCCTGTTGATATTTTTCAAGTAAAGCCGGATCTTCTAAAACTTCTTTATCAACTTTTAAACCTGCAACATTAGAACGAGCCTGTGTTACTTCGGTTAATACTTGCTCTTCATGCTTAGCATAGCCTTTAACGACGTTTACAAGATTTGGTACCAAATCTGAACGACGTTGATATTGGTTCTGTACTTCAGACCACGCTGCTGTTACAGCCTCATCTTTTACTTGTAGAGTGTTATAGCCACATCCCGAAAACAGTAAGGTACTGGCAAGTGTTGTTGCGATCGCAAATTGTTTCAACGTTTTCATCGGCACATTATCCTCAAGTTTTTCTTTATATTTTTAACCTCTTTACCTGATTGTATGATGAATTAGGCATTATTGTGTTGCTTTTATTTTATTGATTTTAAAAAACCGGACTTTTAAATCCGGTTATCTATTAGCTCAATCGCTGATCTTTTTCTTGTTCAAAACTTGCCATTTGATATTCTTCTGCTAAAGAGCTTTTCCAATAATTAACCATCCTGCCATAATCCTTTTGACTCGGATGAAAGTCTTTTTTGTAATATGCAAAGTATTCAGGCATTAACTGAACAAGCATCTTTATCAGTAAATATAATCCAAATAAATTACCCCCGATTTTAGGTAAGCTATTCCATTTATCTTGCCAAAATAAACGAGTTGTCCCATAAAAAGCGAGGCTCGCAAATCCTGTAGTGACGCTACGCATGAGTAAACGACGGATACGATCATCACCATATACATGTTGATAGACATCAAATGCAACTGAACGGTGTTCAATTTCTTCAATCGCATGCCATACCCAAAGTTTTAACGCATCTTCATCTAGGGTTTTTAATAACTCTGGATGTTGTAAAACATATCCCCCAAGTAAAGCAGTGAAATGTTCAAATGCACAGGTGAGTGCCAATTGCAGCTTAGGTGGAATTGTTCTTAAATATTTATCGCGCTCATTTAGCCAATTTTGAAAACTGTCCAGATTATAATCATCACGTCGCCAAGCTTCATTAAACTCACCATGTGCTTTGGAATGCATGGCCTCTTGTCCAATAAACGCTGCAATTTGCGCTTGTAGCTGAGGATCTGAGACTTTATCACGTACATTACGTACGCTATTTACAAAAAATTGCTCACCCACCGGAAACGTTGATGAGAGTGCAGTTAAAAAATGCGACATGAGAGGTGAATTTGCAAAATAGTGCCGCTTGATCGCCTTTGGATTAAATTCAAGACGACGCACTGTAATACCCAACGCTTTCCGACGATTTAAATATGATTTTTCTGCCGTCATACCTGCGATGTTCATATTCAACACCTACTGTATTGAAGAAGGAAGTTTCGAGTATGTCGCGAACTTAAAAAGCTAAAAAGGGCAAAAAAGCTTATTATATTTGCCAAAAACATCAAAGTGACTAATGGTAGACAATAAAAAAGCCTACTTGAAGTAGGCTTTTTTTGAGTGTTTTAACAAATTAATTTATTAAACACCAAGATAATCCAAAATACCTTCAGCAGCTTGACGACCTTCCCAAATAGCAGTCACGACAAGGTCTGAGCCACGTACCATATCACCACCAGCAAAGATTTTTGGGTTTGATGTCTGGAATTTGAATTCTTGCTTTTCAGCTGCGACAACACGGCCTGAACCATCAAGATTAATATTCACATTACCAAACCAGTCTGCTGGGCTTGGGCGGAAACCGAAAGCAAGTAAAACTGCATCAGCTGGTAATACTTCTTCAGAACCAGGGATTGGCTCAGGGCTGCGACGGCCACGACTATCTGGTTCACCCATTTGTGTCGTTACCACTTTTACGCCTGTCACTTTGCCGTTTTCACCAACGATTTCGACTGGTTGACGATTGAATAGGAATTTCACACCCTCTTCGTAGGCATTTTTTACTTCACGCGCAGAACCCGGCATGTTGCTTTCATCACGGCGGTATGCACAAGTTACATCGTGAGCACCTTGGCGTAAAGAAGTACGGTTACAGTCCATAGCGGTATCACCACCACCAAGAACAATAACTTTTTTACCATCTAAGCTAATGTATTCACTTGGATCTTTTTCCCAACCTTGGCAACGGTTCACGTTAGAGATTAAGAAATCAAGTGCATCATAAACACCTTCAAGATCTTCACCCGGGAAACCACCTTTCATGTAGGTATAAGTTCCCATACCCATGAATACCGCATCATATTCTGCAAGTAATTCATCAATCGTGATGTCTTTACCAATTTCAGTATTTAAACGGAATTCGATGCCCATACCTGTGAAGATTTCACGGCGGCGTTTCATTACATCTTTTTCCATTTTAAATTCTGGAATACCGAATGTAAGTAAGCCACCAATTTCAGGACGCTTATCGAATACAACTGGTTTAACGCCACCGCGAGCTAGAATATCCGCACAGCCTAAACCAGCAGGACCAGCCCCAATAATTGCAACTTTTTTGTCAGTCCATTTTACGCCTGACATATCTGGACGCCAGCCCAAAGCAAAGGCCGTGTCATTGATATATTTCTCAGCATTACCAATGGTTACTGCACCAAAACCATCATTTAAGGTACAAGCACCTTCACACAAACGGTCTTGTGGGCATACGCGACCACATACCTCAGGTAGTGTATTGGTTTGATGACAAAGCTCAGCAGCTTGGAAAATTTGGCCTTCAGCGATCAGTTTTAACCAGTTTGGAATGTAGTTATGTACAGGACATTTCCATTCGCAATATGGGTTACCACAACCTAAACAACGGTGAGTCTGATTAGTAACAGTTTCCGATGTAAAAGGCTTATAAATTTCCACAAATTCTGCTTTGCGGACAGTAATATCTTTTTTCTCTGGATCTTGGCGTGGTACATCCAGAAATTGAAAGTCATTATTTAGGCGTTCTGCCATGTCTCTCTCCGTGGGTAGGCGCGGATTTCCTTGTTGCCCGCACCTGCCTATGTCTTTGCAGTCGTGGAATTATTGTGGGTCAGCTTGTGTTGTTTTCAAAAGCGTTTGCAAATTAGCAGCTTTTGGTTTCACAAGCCAGAATTTACGGCTGTAGAAATCGAACTCATTGCGGATTTTATAAGCCCAAGCACTACCAGTTTCTTTGATATGCTCATCGATAATACGCAACAAGAACTCTTTATGATCTTCCATAGATTCTGTTGAAATACGATTTAAATCAATCAATTCGTGGTTGTAGTAATCTACGAAGTCATTATCGAGGTCAAGTACATAAGCAAAACCACCAGTCATGCCCGCACCAAAGTTATGGCCTACTTTACCAAGTACAGTCACAACACCACCTGTCATGTATTCACAGCAGTGATCACCCGCACCTTCGATTACAGCAAATGCGCCAGAGTTACGAACTGCAAAACGCTCACCCGCTGTACCTGCTGCGAAAAGCTTACCGCCAGTCGCACCATACAAACAGGTATTACCAATAATTGCTGTGTTTTGTGTTTGGAAAGGCGAACCTTGTGGTGGGAAAATCGAAATACGACCACCCGCCATACCTTTACCTACATAGTCGTTTGCATCACCTTCAAGACGGATGTGTAAACCACCAGCATTCCAAACACCAAGAGACTGACCAGCTGTACCAGTTAAGTTCATTACAACTGGATGTGCTTCCATACCCAAGTTGCCGTAGCGACGAGCAATTTCACCCGAAACACGAGCACCGATTGAGCGGTCACAGTTCACGACGTTGAAGTTGAACTGACCACCAGCGCTTGACTCAATTGCAGGAAGCATTTCAGCGACCATTCTCTCAGCCAATACACCTTTATCAAATGGTGCATTACCTTCTACTTGACAGTATTGTGCTTTACCTTCAGCAGAAGGATGAGAAGTTAACAGAGCACTTAAATCAAGGTGAGCATGTTTTTCAGTTTCACCCGGCAATACTTCAAGCAAATCAACACGACCAATTAAGTCTTTCAATGAAGAAACACCTAATGCTGCCAACCATTCACGAGTTTCTTCCGCAATAAAGTGGAAGAAGTTGATAAGCATTTCTGGCTCGCCAATATAGTGCTCTTGACGTAAATGATCTTGTTGAGTTGCAACACCGGTTGCACAGTTATTTAAGTGACAAATACGGAGGTATTTACAACCTAGAGCGATCATTGGTGTTGAACCAAAGCCGAAACTTTCAGCACCTAAAATTGCTGCCTTGATTACATCAAGACCAGTTTTTAAACCACCATCAGTTTGTACACGTACTTTTCCACGCAAGTCGTTTACACGAAGTGCTTGATGCGCCTCACTCAAACCTAATTCCCATGGAGAACCCGCATGGTGAATTGAAGAAAGTGGAGATGCTGCGGTTCCGCCGTCATAACCTGAAATGGTAATGAAGTCTGCATACGCTTTTGCAACACCAGCAGCAATCGTACCTACACCCGGCTCAGATACCAATTTCACCGATACCATTGCTTTCGGGTTAACTTGTTTCAAGTCAAAAATTAACTGAGACAAATCTTCAATTGAGTAAATATCATGGTGTGGCGGAGGTGAAATTAGCGTTACACCAGGTACCGAGTAACGTAAACGTGCAATTAAACCATTTACTTTACCACCTGGTAACTGACCGCCCTCACCTGGTTTTGCACCCTGAGCAACTTTAATTTGCAATACTTCAGCAGAAGTTAGGTATGCAGGAGTTACACCAAAACGACCAGATGCGATCTGTTTGATTTTCGAGTTACGAATTGTGCCGTAACGAACAGGATCTTCACCGCCTTCACCAGAGTTTGAACGACCGCCAATCGTATTCATCGCGATTGCAATTGCTTCATGTGCTTCTGGAGAAAGAGCACCTAAAGACATACCTGCCGAGTCAAAACGAGGCAAGATATCTTCAACCGATTCAACTTGCTCAACTGGAATTGAGTTCGTTGTTTTTAACTTAAATAAGTCACGAATAGTCGCTACTGGGCGGTTATTCACCAGCTCAGCATATTCTTTAAAGTCTTCGTATTTACCAGAGCGAACGGCTTTGTGTAATGCATTAATTACATCTGGGTTGAACGCATGATACTCTTTATCAAATACGAATTTGAGCAAACCACCCTGATCAATTGGCTTACGATTTGACCAAGCTGTCGCTGCTAATTTTTTCTGGTCTTTTTCAAGATCAGCAAATGTTGCGCCCTGAATACGACTTGGAACACCTAAGAAACATTGATCAACAACTTCAGATGACAAACCTACTGCTTCAAAAAGCTGACCGCCGCGGTAAGAAGCAACTGTAGAGATACCCATTTTTGAAAGAACTTTTAATAGGCCTTTCTCAATACCTTTACGGAAGTTTGCTTGCGCATGAATTGGGTCACCTAAAAGCTCACCTTTAGCGATCAAGTCATTGATCACGTCATATGCAAGATATGGGTAAACTGCGGTTGCACCAAAACCAAGTAATACCGCAAATTGATGCGGATCACGTGCAAAACCAGTTTCAACCATAATGTTTGCATCAGTACGCAGGCCAGTTTTGATGAGGTAATGATGTACCGCACCTGTTGCAAGTGCTGCGTTTGCAGGTAATAAACCTTGGCGGATATTTTTATCAGTTAAAACAATTAAAGTTTTACCATCACGAACCGCTTGCGCCGCTTCTTCACAGATACGCGTGATCGCAGCTTGCAAACCCTCTTCTTCGGCATAGTTTAAATTGATATCAACTGCTTCATAACCCGGACGCTCAATGCTACGGATTTGCTGCATTTTTGAATTTGACAATACAGGGCTAGAGATGATGATACGATCAGCATGCTCAGGGCCTTGCTCAAATACATTCTGCTCACGACCCAAACAGGTTTCAAGCGACATTACAATTGACTCACGTAGCGGGTCAATTGGCGGGTTTGTCACTTGAGCGAACTGTTGACGGAAGTAATCTGTTACGTGGCGTACTTGACGAGACAATACAGCCATTGGCGTATCATCACCCATAGAACCAACAGCTTCTTGTCCACTTTCAGCAATTGGACGTAACAACTGGTCGCGCTCTTCAAATGTCACCATAAACATTTTTTGAGCCGCTTTTAAAGCGTCGCCAGTTAAGCCTTTATCGACTAATTGTTCTTCAAGTTCTGGGTTTGCATTTAAACGAATCGCATGATCACGTAACCACTCACGGTACGGACGCATGTTTTTCAAATGTGTACTAACATCTTTAGTATCAAGTACTTTGCCTGTTAAGGTATCAACTACCAAAATTTGGCCAGGACCTACACGACCTTTAGAAACTACATCTTCAGGCTCATAACCCCAAACACCGATTTCAGATGCCAAAGTAATGTAATCATTTTTGGTAATTACCCAACGCGCAGGACGCAAACCGTTACGGTCAAGCATACAGATCGCATGACGGCCATCTTGAATAACAAGACCAGCTGGGCCATCCCAAGCTTCCATATGCTTAGAGTTGAACTCATAGAATGCACGTAAGTCTGCATCTAAAGTTTCTACGTTTTGCCAAGCTGGTGGTACGAGCATACGTAAGGCACGGAATAAATCCATACCACCACCAACTAAGATCTCAAGCATGTTATCTAAGCTTGAAGAGTCCGAACCCGTACGGTTAACGATTGGGTTAAGCTCAGTAAGACCTGGTAATAATGGGTTTTCAAATTTAGGAGTACGCGCCAACGCCCAGTTACGGTTTGCTGTAATTGTGTTGATTTCACCATTATGAGCAAGGTAACGGAATGGTTGAGCCAACGGCCAACGCGGCAATGTATTAGTAGAGAAGCGTTGGTGGAATACCACGATATGTGATTTTAAACGCTCATCAGCTAAGTCTGTATAGAACTCAGCAATTGCAGCCGGCATCATCAAGCCTTTATAGCTGATTACTGTCGAACAAAGCGTAGTCACATAGAATGACGGATCATTTTGTAATTGTTGTTCTGCACGACGACGTGCCAAGAATAATTTACGGTTAAATTCAACTTCAGTTACGCCCATTGGACAGTTCACAATGACCTGTTCAAAAGCTGGTAAAGATTGAAGCGCAATTTCACCTAGTGCATCGTTATTTGTAGGGACAACACGCCAAGCCAGTACACGTAGGCCATCTGACTCGATTTCTTTCGTTAAAATATTTTTAGAATGTTGCGCTAATGCCGGATCAGTATTTAAAAATACAGTACCCACAGCAAAAATTTCACTCAGTGTAATATCACTCAGTTTTTTTGCTTCATCACGGAAAAATTGCTTTGGCATCGCCAATAATAAGCCGCAACCATCTCCCGTCTTGCCATCTGCGGCAATACCACCACGGTGCGTCATGCAACTTAAACTGTGAATCGCGGTTTCAACTAGATGATGACTTGATTCACCCTTCATATGGGCAATCAGTCCAAAACCACAGTTATCCTTAAACTCATCAGGTTGATATAAACCTTGAGCGGGAGCTACAGTATTAGGCGATGGCATGTGCATAGCGTACCCTTCTTTCAATAAGGCTCTTTCGAGCGTCAAACAAACAACTTCTTTTTGCGATAGTGCCTACGGACGACAGTTAGCTCAATGTTTCACAAAAAAAATTTTTGGGCTGATAAGCCAATATACGCTGTTCCATTTTTACGTACACTGGTTTTTGCTAGAAAAATGTTTTGACTTATTTCGCACTCTTTTAAAGCAGTTCGACCCCTCGACTCTGCATAGAATTTACTCTTTAGAGCGCTAAAATAGTTTACAGCACATTAATAAGCACAAGAATAAAGCAAAAAATATGCCAATGTTATTTTTTGCAATTAAGTATTTATAATTATTGAAAATAGATTGATTTTATTCGCGTTATCATTTTAATAAATGACTAAATATGCACCACAGGTGATCAAAAAAAATATATAACTATTATTATTGCACCATATCTGTGCAACACATCCTTATAATTAATTACCTCTTGTGCCCTCATTTGTTGCATTTTTTACTGAAGGTTCTATTGTACGATTCTGTTGAGTCTTTTTAGCCATATCAACTGCCGAATTAGACTGATGTACATCTACAACATTCCCCTCAGCATCTCGACGAATAATCGTTGTACGAGTTGTAGAGTTTGTTGCTGGAGCCGCCACTTTAGGTTGTGTAGCCACACCGCCCCCTATAAGTAAAGACTCATCAATTTTAGGCAGAGCAGCTGGACGTAACCGCACTTCATAAGTTTGGCTAATACCACCTTTCATTTCATCCGCACCTAAATCATTGACTAATGGCGCATAGGTCGAAAATTGTTGCGGCTGAGGTTTAATTGATTCAGGTAAATCAAGATTAAGTTGGGTTAACTGCTGAATTGCATCTTCAGAACGTTTAAATACACCATATGTCAAAACATATTGTTCAGATTGCTTATCTCCGCTTAAACGGAAGTAGATAAATTTATTCCGTTCTGGACGATTTTTTAAAAAGTTTTTAATAATATCTTCATCAGACGCACGGAAAAGCTCAAGCGTCCATTGTTTCTTGTTTTCATTAATAAATTTTGTACCGCGGAACTCTGCCTCATGTTGACCAGAAGCAACCGTACGGGTTGTTAAATCAAGAGGTCTAACTTCATCAGCTAAAGCCCCTAAATTAGCTGTTGTTGCCACCTTCTCTGGCTGAATTTGCACTGGCGCATCCGAATCAGCTGATTTTTCAACTTCAACCAGCTTTTTACTATCGGTCATTACCCAAAAAATAAAAGCGAGCAACAAGCAGACGATACCACCCACCAACCAGATATATTGTTGAACATTCTGCCAAAGTGTACGTGATACAGTCATGTGTTACCTTAATTTATTATCCGTGTTGATTTGCCAAAATAGCTTGTTTCATGAGTTCAACATCAAAGTCTTTAGTAATTACTGCTTGCCCAAGTTGCTTTAACAGCACTAAACGTAATTGACCATTGAGAACTTTTTTATCATGCGCCATATATCCAAGGAATTCATCCAATGGAATTTTTGGACATGATATCGGCAAATTAGCGCGTTGAATAATTTTTTTTGTACGCTCTACATCATCGCTTGAAATCCAACCTAAACGTTGTGATAAATCAGCCGCCATCACCATGCCTGTCGCTACTGCTTCACCATGCAACCAAGTGCCATAGCCAAGGTAAGATTCAATCGCATGACCGAAAGTATGACCCAAGTTGAGTAAAGCTCGTTCGCCTTGCTCTTTTTCATCGTTAGCAACAATACGCGCTTTATGAGCACATGAACGATAAACAGCTTCTGCTAAAAGTTCAGCATCTCGCCCAATTAACCCATTCATATTCTGCTCTAACCAAACAAGAAAATCAGCGTCACCCAACAAGGCATATTTAATGACTTCTGATAATCCAGCAGATAATTCTCGATCTGGTAAAGTATCGAGTTGAGCCATATCAGCCAAAACAACTTGAGGTTGCTGAAATGCGCCTAGCATGTTCTTACCAAGAGGATGATTAATCCCCGTTTTACCACCCACACTTGAGTCTACTTGTGAAAGAAGTGTAGTCGGAACCTGAATAAAATAAACACCACGTTGGAAACATGCTGACGCAAAACCAGCCATATCCCCGATAACACCACCACCCAAAGCTAAAACCGTACAATCACGATTAAAACCAGCTTCAAGTAAAGCATCAAAAATTAAATTTAGATGTTGAATATCTTTATATTTCTCACCGTCTGGCAAAATACAAGTCGCTACAGTTTTACCCAAACTTTTTAAAGCTTCTTGATAATGAGACAAATATAAAGGAGCGACCGTTTCGTTACTCACGATCATGACCTGTTGACCATGAATATAAGGCTCAAGCAACTGCTTAGGATCAAGTTGACTGCCAATAAAAATAGGATAACGGCGTTCGCCTAATTCAACATGTAAAGTTTGCATGAGTTTATAAAACCACAAGTAAGTTTGGCTATTTTAGCGGGTTGGACAAAATAAGTTGCAAAATCTTTTGAGCAAGATCACGAGCAGCACCCTGATTGGTTTCAATCGTGTAATGCGCAACTTCACGATATAAAGGATCACGTATTTTCAACAAATCACGTAATTTTTGTTCAGGGTTTTCAACTTGTAATAGAGGTCTATTTTTATCGCGGTAAGTTCGTTGTAATTGTAGTTCTACAGGAGTGTAAAGATAAACAACAATACCACGTTGCTTTAGAAATTCGCGGTTGGGTGCTTGAGTAATTGCACCTCCACCTGTCGCCAACACTAAGGCTTTACGGGAAGTCAACTCATTTAACACTACGGTTTCACGAGTGCGAAATCCAAACTCCCCTTCTTTCTCAAAAATCCAGGGAATAGTGGCACCTGTTTTGCGTTCAATTTCATGATCACTATCTAAAAATTCACGCCCTAATAGTTCGGCTAAATGACGTCCAACGGTTGTTTTTCCTGCCCCCATGGGCCCTACCAAATAAATATTTGGCAGGGTTTCAAACGCTTTGCTTGGCAAGGCGCCACCTATTTCAATTGCTTTCATTAAAAAATATATTAATGATTTCTCACCAAAGTGTCATTAACAATTCGTGGCGTAACGAAAATCAGTAACTCTTGCTTATCATCAGATTTCTGATCTTTCCTAAATAGGCGTCCAATTCCCGGTAAATCCCCAAAGAAAGGAACTTTGGTTTGAGAGTTAAGGGTTGTCTGCTCAAACACCCCTCCTAAAATGACTGTCTCACCATTATTCACCAACACATTTGTCTTGATATTATTTTTATTTAGGATCAATTCACCATTAGGAGCCGCACCCGAAACCGAATCCTTTGAAATATCCAATTTCATTTGAATTTTACCATCAGGCGTAATACTCGGGGTAACATCTAGGCTTAATAGTGCATCTTTAAAAGAGGTACTTGCTGTAGCACCAGCAGCAGAATTAGTTGTAGTTTGATATGGGACCTGTTGACCTGTTGCAACTTTTGCAGGCTGTTTATCTGCAGTCATTACTTTAGGGGTAGAAATAACCTCACCATAGCCATCAGCTTGTAATGCAGAAAGTTCAAGATCAAGCATAAAATCAGACATACTAATCAAGCCAAAGGCAATACTCCCAGCCGGATTGGTTACACCTAAATCGACATTTAAGTTATCTGGACGTTCAATCGTGTATTTATAACCACCCGTAGTCTCATCCTTTTTGGGCTCTCGTAAATTCCACAAGGTCGTTTCACTACCACCAACTAACAAATTATTATTGTTAGTGATCCCTTGCGATAATATACCCCATTTAACACCGAGCTCTTTGGTAAAAGAAGTAGATGCTCTTACAATTCGCGCCTCAACCATAACCTGTTTAACTTGTACATCCAACAGATCAATCATTTTACGAATTTGATCAATCGACTGAGCCGTATCATTAATAATTAAGGTATTGGTACGATCATCTTGAGTAATTGTTCCACGGGGACTCAATAAACTTCCTACATTATTACCTAAACTATCAACACCAGTATTTAAATTAGTAGATGTAGAATTTCCACCATCAGATGTGCGCTGCATACCATTGCTATTATTTGAGCCTTGAGTAATTAAACTCATAATATCCTGAGCTTGCGCATATTTAAGTTGAATATACTCAGTTTGTAATGGGGCTAATTTCACGCTCTGTGCAACAGCTTTTGCTTCTTCTTCTTCAGCCTTGATCAGTTCCGCAACTGGAGCAATCCAAATTACATTTCCATTTCTGCGTTTATCTAAATTTTTAGTTTTTAAAATAATATCAAGTGCTTGGTCCCATGGTACATCTTTTAAACGCAAAGTGATATTACCTTGCACACTATCAGCCGCGACCATATTAATGCCAGTAAAATCAGCAAGTAACTGTAAAACGCGACGAACTTCAATATCTTGAAAATCGAGAGAAAGCTTATTACCAGAGTAATTAGGCGTCTTATATAAAGAGGTTACATTTTTGTCCTGCGGACGCTTGAGGCTAATGGTTAATTTATTTTCTGCCTGATACGCCATATATTCATAGCTACCAGTAGATTGAATCGTAATAACGCCATTGCCTTTTTCATTATAAGATTCAATGGTCGAAACAGGCGTCGCAAAATCATTTACATTTAAGCGTTTAGCTAGATGTGTAGGAATTTTAGAGCCTAAAGTTCTTACTACAACTTTGCTACCTTGTTGTTGCACATCAACAGGGGTATTACCTCCCAACAGGTCAATAACGATAAGGCCTTCCCCTTGACTACCGCGTTGGAAGCCGATGTTTGAAACACCTTGGGTTTGCATTGCACTTGCTGATACAGGTTTAGCTACAGCTTGCGCAGAATTAATCTTTAAAATAAAAGTGTTGCCTTCAATACGAGTTGTAAAAGCACCTGCCTCTTTCAAATTTACAGTTAAACGTGAACGCTGATCATCGGAGCTTACATCGACCGAACTCGCTTCATTCGTTCCAATCGCTACTTTTGACTGTATTAAATTCTGCTGCGCTTTATTAAAATCTAAAATCAAACGTGAAGGATTCTCAAGCTGATAGGCCTGTGGTTGCGGTGGCAAGCCATTAAATATCACTCGAATTTCTGTTCCCTGACCCGCTATTTGCATCGGTACAATATTAGTCATGCTGACCTGTGCAGATGCAACCTGCATAATTGCAATCGCCACAGCTCCCATAGAAAACTGACGGAATACGTGATTCATTGTCTAACCATCCCCAATAAATAATCTTTAAAAATAATTTTTTCTTTGTTATTCCCTAAATTTTAGGGTGCGGGTCCAATTAACACTAAGGTTCTTGGTCTCTCCACATAGCCTTCTCGCCCATCAGGGACAATCTCCACCAGATCAATCTGAGTAGGACCAATATGGGTAATTCGACCTTGATTCATCCCGATATAGTTCCCTACCTGTACTCGCTCAATTTGATGATCAGGTGTTTGGATCAGAGCCATGACTTGCCCACGGCTGTTACGCATACTTCCTTTCATATTTAAGGACTCTAATGCATAGCTTTCGAGTGGCTGTGATGCACGTGAGAAATTCGGATATACTCGTTTCCCCGCCATAATTTTGAGCTCAGCAGCAAGTGAGCTTGGTAAAAATGGGCTCTTTAACTGATGGGCTGCATAATTAAATTGTGGCACAGGCGTAAAAACAGGCGCTGGTTCTATGGCTTGTGGTGGCTGATTACGTATATCGGCCATTTGCTGATTTACGGCGTCGATTCTAGAGTCGCATCCAACCAGAACCAAGCCTATCCCCAGAGAAAGTAAAATTTTCTTTAGTTTCATTAGTTATCCTCCTACTTTCGCTTTGACTTCTTTATAGAAGGAATATGTACATTACGGCTATCGGAGGCGTTTATCTGACTTTCACCATTTATCACTTGAGGATCACTATTATTTTGGTTTTCAACCGCACCCATATAGCGATAAGTTTTTGCTTTGATAGAATAATTAAGCACAGGAATATCTGATTTACCATCCTTAACAGGAGCAGCCTCAACAATAAAATCATGTATCGTCACAATACGTGGTAATGCCGCAATACTGCTAACAAAAGCACCGAAAGCGTGATAATCCCCAGTTGCTTCGATAGTAATAGGCTGTTCAATAAAAATTTCCTGCTTCACTTCATCTTCTAAGCGGATATTTTTAAACTTCAGACCAGAATTCACCCCCGTTAAGTTAATATCTTCAACTAAACTTGGAATTTCGGTTTCTTTTGGCAATTGTTCTAACTGCTGATTGAAGTTGGCTTGCATCTCTTGAAGTTGAAGCTGGTATTGCTGCAAGTTGCGTAATTTTGAGTCTTTTTCTCGAAACTCATTTAATAAATTACTTTCTTGTGCTTGAGCATTATCAATTGCTTGTAGCTTTGGTTGAATAGCAACAAAATACCCTAAAGCCAATACAGCAAAGAAAATAAAAATCCAACACGTAATTTTCACAGATAATGGCCAGCTGCCATAACTGTTCATATCGAGCGTGTTAAATTGCTGAAGAAATTTTTCTAAGGTGATCTTTTTTTTCTTAGATGGAGCTTGTTCTAAAGACAGCTCATGAAGTTCATCAGGACTCATTTTGCCACCTCCTTATCCGTACCTATAGACGTATTGGCGGTATCATCTGTTGTAGTCACCCCCATTTCCCCTACATCAACAGTAACAACAAAACTGCCATAGCTATCTTCAACTCTAGGAAGCAAAGAACTGACAGCCTTATCTTTTTTCTCTTCGGTCGCCAAGAAAGAACTCATAAAAGCGTTGCGATACCATGGCGATGCTTCGAGATTACGTAATAACTCTGCAACTGTATTTGGACTTTCCGCTTTACCTTCAATCGTAAATTTATCTCCGGTTCGACTGAATTTAGTCAAATACATGGCTGCCGGGGTCACACGTACTAATTCATCCACCAAACGTACAACGACCGGACGCTGGCTTTGCAAACCTTGAATGAGCTTCATACGCTCAATAATTGCGTCCCGCTGTTCTTGCAAGCCATTTAAGGTTTTAAGTTGTTGATCTAGATTCTGGTTTGTACTGATGATGAGCTGATTTGCTTGTTCTTGATCATTTAATTTTTGATTCAAATAAAACCACCCTGCAAATACAGTGGTTATCCCCAAAATAACGACCCCAAAACATAAAATAATAAATTGTTTTTTACGCTGCTCCCTAAGCCCATCACGCCAAGGGAGTAAATTAATTGTTGCCATTAATCAAAACTCCTTAAAGCCAAGCCACATGCCACCATTAATGAAGAAGCATCATTTTCAATTTTTTGAACGTCGACTTGAGGAGAGAAACCCATTTGTAAAAATGGATTGGCAATAGTGACTCGGTAACCGAGTTTCTGCTGCAACAATTTAGCAAGCCCTGGAATGTTGGCATTGCCACCCGCTAGCAAAATATGGTCAATTTCATTGAATTGGGATGAAGAGAAGAAAAATTGTAGAGATCTAGCAGCTTGCTGAACTACAGCATCTAAAAATGGTTCTAAGATTTCGATGTCATAATCATCTGGCAAAGAACGTTCTTTTTTAGCGCGTCCCGCTTCTTCTAATGACAAACCGTAACGGCTTTGAATTTCCAAAGTAAGCTGTTTACCGCCAAAGACTTGTTCACGGGTATAAATGATTTTGCCATTTTGCATAACCGATAATGTGGTCATGGTATGGCCAATATCTAAAATACCAATGGTATTTGCACCCATGGGTAAGCTATCAGCAAACACACTAAAAGCACGCTCGACAGCATAACTTTCAACATCAGCAAGCTTAGGCGTTAAATCAACCAGTTCCAGTACTTCTACGCGTGTTTCAACATTTTCTGTTCGTGTTGCGACTAAAAGTACATTCACACGATTTGGATTCGGCAGTCGATCTGGTAAAACCTCAAAATCAAGGCTCACCTCATCTAAAGGGAACGGTATATATTGCTCCGCATCTAATCGAATCTGAACTTCACGTTCATCATCGTTCATATCTGCATCCATTTCGATGGTTTTATGAATAACCGTCGATGTTGGAACAGCAATTGCAGCGTTAGTGGTGTGGGGATTTGCTAAATTCATCGCCCGTTCCAAAGCTTCTGCAACTGCTTCTGGATTCAAGATATTTTTTTCAACTACACTGTTCTCAGGTAAAGGCGTTAAAGCATAGCTTTCTACCCAATATTTACCGTTCTTAACAGAGAGCTCTAACAACTTAACAGAAGTCGAACTAATATCGACACCCATTAACCCCTTATTCGGTTTACGATATAACCTGAGCACACTATTGTCCTATTATTTTTTTATCCCCAAAAAAAATTACAAACCAATAATCTAGGTCTTTATTTTTACACGGATACAATATCTCATCTAACAATCCGCATGTCTAAAGGCTATACTGACCACAATTAGTTTGTATTCGATCTTATTAAAGCTTACTTATCATGAAAAAGCTATCCAGTTTGGGCTTCGTGCGTCCAATTTTTTTGATCATTATTATTATCTTAGTCTCACTTCCGATGGGCTTTTATGGCATGTATCTCTATATCGCCCCATCGCTTCCAGAAATGAGTTCACTAAAAAAAGCTCCCCTTTTAAAACCATTACAGGTCTACACTTCAGACAATCAACTGATTGCCGAGTACGGTGGTAAGCTTTCTATTCCGGTTGAATACAAACAAATTCCCCCTGCTTTTATTCATGCATTTTTAGCAGCAGAAGACTCTTCTTTCTTTGAACATAGCGGGATCAGTTTTAAAGGTTTAGGTCGTGCTTTGAGCGAAAGTGTGACGGGTTCAGATGTGCAAACTGGTGGTTCAACGATCACCATGCAAGTTGCAAAGAACTATTATTTGAGTCCAGAAAGAACTCTAAAACGTAAAATAACCGAAATCTTTTTGGCTCGAAAAATTGAGCAAAATTTATCCAAAGAAGAAATTCTCAGCCTCTATGTGAATAAAATCTTCTTAGGGAAAAATGCGTATGGTATCGCGGCAGCAGCTAAAATTTATTATAACAAAAGCATTAATGAGCTCAGCATTGCTCAAATGGCAATGATTGCAGGTTTGCCCAAAGCACCTTCTAAATATAACCCTGTAGTTAATCCTGAGCGCGCACTCGAACGACGCAACTGGATTTTAGGCCGTATGTTACAGCTGGGTTATATTTCTCAAGCAGAATATCAAAAAGCAGTTGCAGAGCCGATCAATTTAAATATGCCCAATCGGGATTTAAATAATATTCATCCCTATGCTGGGGAAATGGTTCGTTCAGAACTTGTAAAGCATTTTGGTGAACAAGCCATTGATTCTGGTTATAAAGTCTACACAACAATTAATGCTAAACGCCAAGCGATTGCAGAAAAAGCTGTGCAAGATGGTCTTGAAGCTTATGATCGTCGCCATGGCTGGCGTGGTGCAGAAGCACATGACAAACCGTTAACTGAATTTAGAGCATATGCCAACACCTATCCTGCACAAGTTACTAAGGTAAATAGCAGCTCTTTTGAAGCATTAATGCAAGATGGCTCAACCGTTACGGTTCAATGGTCAGGCATGTCATGGGCACGCCCCTATCGCAATGCAAATAGCGTAGGTGGCGCTCCTTCACGTGCATCTCAAATTGTTAAAGTTAAAGATATTGTTCGTTTACGCCCAAACGATAATAAAACCGCATGGTCTTTAGTTCAGGTTCCAAAAGTTCAAGGTCAACTCATTGCAATTAACCCGAATGATGGTTCAATTGAAGCAATCGTAGGTGGCTACAACTTCTACCAATCAAAATTTAACCGTGCCTTACAAGGCTGGCGTCAACCGGGTTCTACAATCAAGCCATTCCTCTATGCTTTAGCATTAGAAAGAGGTATGACCCCGTATAGCATGGTGAATGATAGCCCAATTACGATTGGCAAATGGACACCGCGAAACTCTGATGGGCGTTACTTAGGTATGATCCCATTACGTCGTGCTTTATATTTGTCTCGTAACACTGTATCAGTAAGACTTCTACAAACAGTAGGGATTGAACGTACTCGCCAATTATTTATGGATTTTGGTTTACAAGAAGATCAAATTCCACGTAACTACACTATTGCCTTAGGTACTCCTCAAGTATTACCAATTCAAATGGCAACTGGTTATGCAACGTTTGCAAACGGCGGCTACCGTGTTCAACCGCATTTTATTCAACGTATTGAAGATGCTTACGGCAAAGTCATTTATGAAGCCAAACCAGAATACGCATGTATTCCATGTATTAATGCACCTGACACAACGGATGATGAGCAAAAACCTAAAACAACTGATGATGAAGTCATTGAGGTTACGAATAAAGATATAGAACAGAAAGAAAACGCAGCTAAGCAGCTTAATCTTAAACAGACTGACAAAAACAACAGTCAATATCGCCAAGCTCAACGTATTTTAAAATCAAGCTCTGCTTATGATATGGCGAACATCTTACGTGATGTAATCGAGCATGGTACAGGTCGTGCTGCACTTAAAATTGGCCGTAGTGATTTAGGTGGTAAAACAGGTACTACGAATGATGCAAAAGATGCATGGTTTGCAGGCTTCAATGGCAAGTTAGTGACCGTAGCATGGGTTGGATTTGACCAACCGACTACGCTTGGCCGTCGTGAATATGGTGGTATTGCCGCATTGCCGATCTGGATTAACTTTATGGGTCAAGCATTGCAAGGTACGCCAGCAGCTTGGGTCCGTTTAGATAAAGATGCTAAAGGTCCTATTTCACGTGACCAACAAGAAACCACAACAGAAGTAGCTGATAAGAAGACTTATCGTGCGGCTCCACCACTAGCACGTCCGCTCTATCGACCAGCACCGCCACAACCAAAACTAAGCAATGACAATGACTTTTCCGATTTACCAGGTGAAGAAATTGTTATTCCGTCAAAAGCTGCGCCTCCTGCCATGAGACCTTCACAGGAGTCCACTCCTAAGCGAGAAAAAGATGAATTAGAAAATCTGATTAATCAGATTGAATAGCAAAAAAAGAAGCCATCATCAGATGGCTTCTTTTTTTGCGCTCTTAAAATAGATCGTTAGATGGCTTTTTTATTGCGCTTCTGAAAGACATAAATTTGAAAAGATGCAGTTATTTCTAATTGTGACTGCTGCTCTAACTGCGAACGGCGCTCAGGAGAGGCTTTATAAGCATAAGGTGTCATAGCAATCAGATTTTTTAGAGCCTGTTGATCAAGCACAAAAGGCGCATCAATAATTTGCTCTTGCTTTAATTCAAACAAATCTTGTAGTTGCTCTACAAACTTTTCTGGTGTGTGAGGATTAACTTGCTCAAATAAAGCCTCACGCATGGCATACAAATGTTCAGAAGCAGGCGTAACAACAATTAAATGACCCTCATCTTTTAAAACACGCGCAATTTCTGCTTGCGGAATTGGGCTAAATAAACTGGTGCAAGCATCCATACTCCTATCCAATACAGGTAAAGTTGCTCCTGTTCCCACCACCCAAGTTACTTCAGTGTTGAGTTTTGCCGCACGTTGTACCGCGTTTTTTGCAATATCAACTCCAACACACTGCTCAACAACTTGCTGCATAGCACTTGTATAGTAGCCCTCACCACATCCGATATCGAGTATTGCTTTTACATCTAATTGCTTTAATAAAGCGACTACAGCCTGCTGTAAAGGCTGATAATAACCACCTTGCAAGAAAGCTCGTCGCGCATCGACTGACTCGGGCGTATCCCCTGGGTTTTTACTATGTTTATGTTGCACCACATGTAAATTGACATAGCCTTGTTTAGCTACATCATAACTATGTCCTTGCTCACATCGCCAAGTTCGTTCAGTTAAATTCAGGGACTGACGACACACAGGACACATTAAAACTTGCTTAGCCACTTTTAATTATTCTCTTGTTCTTTTTGTTGTAAATAAGTCTTTGCGTGTAGTCCAACAAAGGTGCGGCCTGCATTTGTACCATTAATCCATTCATCGACCTGAAACAAATCAAACAGACCTACTTTGACTAACGTTGGAATTGCGATCTTCAGCTCTTCCTCAATTTGTCCTCTTTGCCCTGCATTATATAATTCAATATTGTGCAGCATTGTCGCTACAGTTCCTGTTTGCACCTGACTTCCATCTTTAAGTATGACTTGAGGTAATACTTCGCCCTCTCCAACTACTTTTTGATTAATCACAGATAATTGGTCTAGACCAGCAACTTTTGTCATTCACCTCTCCAATAAAAAAAGCCAGTAGAACTGGCTTTATATTGACACTAAAATAAGATCTATCGCAATTTTAAAGTCATTAGACCTAAAACTACTAATATAATTGTAATAATCCAAAAACGGATCACAACTTGCGTTTCTTTCCAGCCCTGCTTTTCATAGTGATGATGCAGCGGCGCCATTAAGAACACACGTTTATTACGCATACGCAAGGAACCGATTTGTAAGAATACAGATACTGCCTCCATTACAAATACACCACCCATAATTGCAAATACGATTTCTTGACGAACCATAACTGCAATTGTTCCAAGCATCGCACCTAAAGCTAAAGCACCGACATCGCCCATAAACACTTGAGCAGGATGCGCGTTATACCAAAGGAATGCCAAACCAGCACCAATCATGGCAGAACAGATTACTACGAGTTCAGATGTATATTTCACATATGGAATATGTAAGTAGTTAGCGAAACGGATGTCACCAGACAAGTAAGCAAATACGCCTAAGCCCGTAGCTACCATGACAACTGGCATGATTGCCAAGCCATCTAAACCATCTGTTAAGTTAACTGCGTTAGAAGCACCATTAATCACTAGATAGGTAAATACAATAAATGCCAGACCTAAAGGAACAATTGAGAGTGGAATTGAAAGATTCTTAAAGAATGGAATCAATAAATCCAACATGTTTGCGGTATGTTCTGCATTTGACTGTTGAGTTGCGATTAAATATAACGCAATACCAGCACCCAGCGATGCAACAGAAGTCCAGAAAAACTTCTTACGTGCAGGTAAACCTGCATTGTCTTTATAGCGAATTTTAATCCAGTCATCTGCCCAGCCTACAGCACCGAATACAACCATTACACCAAGCACAATCCAGACATAAGGGTTAGATAAATCAGCCCATAGTAAAGTACTAATACCAATTGAAAGCAGAATTAAAATTCCGCCCATCGTTGGTGTACCCATTTTTTTAGCATGATTTTCAGGAGCAAACGAACTTACTGCCTGACCGTATTTTAACGCTTGTAATTTACGAATCATGATCGGCCCAAGGACCAGACCAATGGTCAGTGAAGTTAATACACTGAGTAAAGAACGTAATGTTAAATAACGAACGACCTGAAACGAGCTGTGATAGCCCGCAAGTTGTTCAAACAACCATAACAGCATTTAAAGTTTCTCCATCAAATCAGCCATCAACGTTTCCATATGAGTAAAGCGAGAACCTTTAAACAGGAAACTCATGGACTGGGGTTGATGTGTTTGGATTAGATTGATTAAAAATGGAAGCGCCTCAGCTTGTGTCTGAAATGCTTTCACTTTATTAGAATGAGAGTCTGCACCCTCGAGAGCAGCTGGAGCGAACTGTCCAACTGCAATAATATGATCTAAAGGAAGTTCGGCAAGATCACGACCTAAATCATAATGCTCTTGCCAACTGCTATCACCTAACTCACCAATATCCCCCATGACCATCACTTTTACGCCTTGTTGCTGCAACAACACTTGTGCAGCAGCACGCATAGAAGTCGGATTGGCATTGTAGGTATCATCAATAAATAAGTAAGGTGACTTTTGAATAAAGTTAAGACGACCTTTGGCCCCCTGAGCTTGCTCTAGTCCTTGGACAATATCTTCTAGTCCAATACCAATTGCTAAAGCAAAAGCTACAGCTGCGGTCGCATTTTGAACATTATGCTCACCCGCAAAAGGAAGCTTAACTGCACTGCTACCTTGTGGTGTATGAAGGCTAAAATTCGTTGATTGAGGCAATAACTCCACATCTGTTGCATAGACATCGCCTCCTACACCAAATGTAGAAATACGATGAGCTTTCGCAGCATCAAGAATTTCGGCAGTGAAGTCATCTTGTTGCGGCACGATTGCAACGCCATTTGGTAAAATGTGACGATAAATTTCCGATTTTGCGCGGCAAATACCTTCACGGCCACCAAACTCGCCTAAATGAGCTGTACCAATATTTAATATGCCCGCAACATGAGGCTGAACGAGTTTTGATGTGTAATCAATCTCGCCTTGATGGCTTGCACCCAACTCCATCACCGCATATTGATGTTCCTTGCGAAGCTCTAGCAACATCATTGGTACACCAAGGTCATTATTTAAATTGCCTCGGGTGATTAGTGTCGGTGCTAAGCGCGACAATATACTTCCCAGCATTTCTTTGGTTGTAGTTTTACCACTACTTCCAGTTAAGGCAATCACCTTTAATTGTGAGTTTTGCTCACGGCGATAAGCGCCGAGTTGCCCTAAAGCCAATCGGGTATCGGCAACAACGAGTTGCGCAATATCTACATCTAGCGGACGTTCAACAATAGCTATTTGACAACCATTTGCAGCAACTTGCGCAACGAAATCATGCGCATCGAAACGCTCACCTTTTAGTGCTAAAAAGGCATCCCCAGTTTCCGCATGACGAGAGTCCGTCAAAATACGTTTAATTTCAGTTTGAGGGATTTGGTCTTTATGCCAGTAGCCCTGTGTTGCCTGTTGTAATTGTTGAGCTGTCCACGGTTCCAAAGGCACGGTACTGGTGGTTGAAGTATGCATAATTTGTCCTATTGTGCAGGGTAAGCAGCGTCTACAGTGTGATGTTGTGCATCAATCGCAGAACGCACTTCAACAACATCATCAAACCAGTGACGTACGCCATTAATTTCTTGATAATTTTCATGTCCTTTACCGGCAATCACAACAATATCACCAGCCTGAGCCTGCTGTGCAACAAATTTAATTGCTTCACGGCGGTCATGAATTTCATGCATACGGTGCCCTGAAAAATCGATTCCTTGCTTCATGTCAGCAAAAATTTGTTCAGGGTCTTCTGTTCTTGGGTTATCCGACGTCAAAATAACTGGATTTGCGCCGTCTAAAGCTGCTTGAGTCATTAATGGGCGCTTACCGCGATCACGGTCCCCGCCACACCCAAATACAGCCCAAAGTTGATTCGAAACATGACGTTTTAATGTTTTAAGCACTTGAATTAATGCATCTGGTGTATGCGCATAATCAACAACAAATAAACGCTCACCATCACGAATAACTTGCATTCGACCTGGAGCACCAATCAGCTCAGGAACGAAAGCTACTAGCGCTTTTAAATTAAAACCTGCTTGCTCAGTAGCAATAAGAGCTGCAACCAAGTTTTCGACATTAAAATGCCCTAACAATGGACTTTGCACAGCAAAAGAACCTTGCGGGCTCACTAAATTAAATGTCGCCCCCGCTAAACTGTAACTCAGGTCAGTAATATAATAATCAGCAGTATTTTGAGTAAGTGAATACGTTAAAATTTTCGGTTGAGCAGGATTTTGCTTTGCTGCATTAATCATGAGAGCTGCATGCTCATCATCTAAATTAATAACAGCTACTTTTAAAGAGCTAAAACGGAATAAAAGAGCCTTCGCTTCAGCATACGCCTCTAAAGTGCCATGGTAATCCAGATGGTCACGACTCAAATTGCTATAAACAGCAATCTCAATCGCACAACCATTTAAACGACCTTGTTCCAAACCATGTGAACTTGCCTCTAAAGAAGCAAAAGTCGCACCTTGTTTTGCATAATCATGCAATGCATTTTGCAGTTGTAAAGCATCAAGCGTAGTGTGAGTTGATGGTGTTAAGTCTGGTAAAATACCATTGCCTGTAGTGCCCATCACAGCACAGCGCTGTTGTTGAGAGCTAATTAATTCAGCCACTAGACGCGAAATTGTGGTTTTACCATTTGTACCAGTCACTGCAATAATACGCACTGGTACTACGGGATCTATATGCTGTAAATAACGTTCTTGCCATTCACCCATACGTTGACGCACATCAGAACGCACCCACTCATTTGCTACGCCCAACTCAGTCTCGCTAATAATGGCAAGTGCACCATTAGCTAAAGCTGACTCAGCAAAAGCGCGTGTTTTTTCAGGTTGGCTATAACTGGTCAAAGCGATAAAGATCTGGCCTGACGCAACCTTACGGCTGTCTAAACTAAAGCCTTGAAAAGGCTGTTTAGACCACTGTGCATCGATCTCGACTGGATTAATTTCTTGGAAAGAAACAGACATAGCTTACCTGCGAATAGGATTTTCTGGAGTATCAAGGGGCTTATCAAGCGGCACATTCATTAAGCGCAATGATTCTTGCATAATTCGTGCGAAAACAGGGGCCGCAACCAAACCACCGTAATAACGGCCTTGTGGATTTTCAACAACTACAATAACCGCTAAACGAGGATCACTAATCGGAGCTACGCCTGCAAATAAAGCACGGTATTCATTATTTGAATAACCTTTACGATCTGCACGAAGTTTATGAGCTGTACCTGTTTTACCACCAACGCGATAACCCGGAATATTAGCTTGCTTTGCAGTACCGCCCGGCATCGTCACCTGCTCAAGCATAAGCAAAACCTGATCAGCAATTTTTGGAGCAAGAACTTGCTCACCTTTAGGAGCTTGGTCGAGTTTATGCAAACTTAGAGGCATTTTTACCCCATGGTTTGCAAGCATTGCATAGCCTTGCGCCAACTGAAGAATAGTTGCATTTAGACCATAACCGTAAGCCATGGTACCAATTTGGGAAGAGTTTAACTTGCTTACAGGAAGTACTAAACCAGAGCTTTCACCAGGGAACTTCACAGCAGAACGCTTACCAAAGCCAGCACGGTTAAAGAAGCTTGGTAATGTTTCCTTAGGAAGTGACAACGCAATTTTTGCCGAACCCACGTTTGATGACTTAATAATTACGCCACTAACAGTCAAAGCACCATAGTTATGCGTATCACGAATAGTATGCCAGCCTAAACGCATTGAACCTGGCGAAGTGTTGACAATCGTATTTGGGGTATATTGTCCAGTTTCGAGTGCAGCAGAAACTGTAAAAGGCTTCATGGTAGAACCCGGCTCGAACATATCAATCGCACCGCGGTTACGCATGGCATCTTTATTAGATAAACCGTTTTTATCATTCGGGTTATAAGATGGCCAACTGGTCATAGCCAGAATTTCGCCTGTTTTAACATCTACAGCAATTGCTGTCGCCGAACGGGCGTTATTTGCGACACCAGCAGCAGTCAACTCACGGTACATAATGTATTGCAAACGAGAGTCGATACTTAAAGTGATGTTTTCGCCTGGTTCACCTTCACGAATAACCTCTGATACTTTTAAGCGGTTACCACGTTTATCACGAATAATTTTTTGTTCGCCATCTACCCCAGACAGTTGTTTATTCAACTGCATTTCCAAGCCTTCAATCCCTTGGCCCTCACTATTGGTTAAACCAATAATCTGAGCATTTGGCTGCGGTTGAGGATAATAACGTTTATATGTTTTTTCAGCATAAACGCCTTGGAAGTTACCCTTTGTAATGAGATCGGCCTGTTGTGGCGGCACTTCTTTTTTCAAAACCAAATAACGAGAACGTGGCCGCGCATTCATCTGTTTTTTTAGATCTGCACGATCTAAACCAACCACATCCGCTAACTCATCAAGGTTTAGGTTTTTATCTGGTAATTGTCGTTTTAACTTACGATTATTTGGATCTTTTTTTAATTCCGCTGTAATTTCGTCATATAAATGCTTGGTATCAAAGTAATCACGTGGATCAATGACAATTTTCATAATAGGCGTACTAATGGCCAAAGGCACGCCATGACGGTCGCTAATAACCCCACGCATTGCCTCAATACGTTCAGTACGCAAAATATTGGCATTGGCCTTGTTTTGTAAAAAGTCTTTATTAATCACTTGCACATAAAATGCACGTGCAATTAATACAACAAAACAGAGCAGTACTGTTGCCCAGAGCAGATAAAACCGCCACATATCAAAGGCAAGAGTTGGTTTTTCCGAAATAGACTGCTGTTTTTTCCGTGTTTGCTTTGTTCGCTTATCTACCATACAGCAAGGCCTTACTTATTTTGCTCTGAGGTCATCGGTAAAGAAATTACCACCGTTTCTGCAGCAGGTGGCGAAAACATGCGTAGTTGAGTTACAGCACGCGTACCAATCTGTGCTGTTGCACCAAAGGTTTGTTGCTCAATAAGCAAACGCCCCCATTCAGCATTGAGATCATCACGTTCACGCATATAAGAGCTGAGCTCTCTATAATCATGACGATATTCAAATACTTGAAATACCACCATCATGGCACTGATAAAAACAAGCGCCACTAATACGGTGTATGCCACAACTTTTTTGACCACTTTATTTTCGGTGGTTTCAATTTCATCACTGCTTTTCATTACGCGCCTTTTTGTTCCAAGCGTTCAGCAACCCGAAGCCATGCACTACGTGAACGTGGGTTCGCTTTTACTTCTTCTTCACTTGCACGAACCCGTGAAATTTTCTTTAACCTTCTTGTATCTACCTGTTGCTGAGGCATTCCCCAGCCAATATCTTCTGCCAAAGTCGATTCTTTTTGAATAAATTGTTTGATTAAACGATCTTCAAGAGAATGAAAGCTAATCACAGACAAACGCCCTTTTGGTTTTAGTAAGTCTACAGCTTGTGGTAAAAATACTTCAATATCATCTAGTTCTTTATTAATAGCAATACGAATTGCCTGAAATGTACGTGTTGCTGGATGTTTATGTTTTTCCCATTTTGGATGAGCTGTTTTAACAAGTTCTGCCAATTGGGCTGTCGTGTCTAGTTTTCCAGCTTGTTTAATCGCTTTTGCAATACGTCGACTATAACGCTCTTCGCCATATTGATAAATAATATTTGCTAATTGTTCTTCTTCAATTTCAAGTAACCACTCAGCTGCGGTTAACCCCTTAGAATTATCCATTCGCATGTCTAGAGGACCATCTTGCATAAAACTGAAACCACGTTCAGCTTGGTCGAGTTGAGGAGATGAAACTCCTAAGTCAGCCATAATGCCATCAACACTCATCACACCAATTTCCTGCATTTTTTCTTTAATATCAGCAAAACTGGCATGAATAATGGTAAATCTCGGGTCTTCTTGCGCCAAAGCAGCTGCAACTTCCAAAGCTTGAGGGTCTTTATCAAATGCATATACTCGTGCATTTTCATCAAGTTTCGAGAGCAATAAACGTGTATGCCCACCTCGTCCGAAGGTTGCATCGATATACACCCCTGTTGTGCGATCTGCCAATAAGCTCTCAACGGTCTCAAAAAGTAAGACAGAAATATGCGACATAGGTGTTAAATCATTGCGTAAAAATGTAACTGCACATTATCACCTTGTTTATGACCAACGCCAAACGGCTTTTTGTAGGAAAATATTAATTTTTCATAGATAAAACCGTTTTGTTAGCATTTTTTAAGCAAAAAAAGAAAGCAAGCTTACTTTTTTAAGTTTGCTTGCTTTCTTTATGAATATTTAACTTCTAAGTTTTCTTTTTGGACTATTGTTTTTAGATCATTTTATTTACTGCTTGCCATCATAAATTTGATCAAAAATAGCACCGTTTGCAAAGTGAGTTTTCTGAGCTTTAGCCCAGCCACCGAACACATCATTAATGGTAAATAATTTAATTTTTGGAAATTGCGCTGCATATTTCGCAGCCACTTGAGCATTACGCGGGCGGAAATAATGTTTAGCAGCTAATTCTTGGCCTAAAGGTGAATATAAAAAGTTCAGATAACCTTTTGCCAAAGTCCTATTTCCATCTTTATCTACGGTTTTATCTACAATCGCTACAGATGGTTCTGCCAAAATTGAAACTGATGGATAAACAATTTGATATTTATCCTTATCAGGTCCTTTCGTCGCCAACAAAGCTTCATTTTCCCAAGACAATAAAACATCACCAATGCCACGTTCGGCAAATGTAGTAAGTGAACCACGGGCCCCCGAATCTAGAACTTTCACATTGTGATAAAGCTTTTTCACCAACTCTCGAGCCTTAGCATCATTTCCACCCGGCTGTTTTAATGCATATCCCCACGCAGAGAGATAAATCCAACGCGGTGCACCACCCGTTTTAGGGTTAGGAGTGATAATTTCCACGCCTGGTTTTGTTAAATCATTCCAGTCGCGTATATTTTTCGGATTACCTTTTCGTACTAGAAACACGACAGTCGAAGTATACGGGGCAGAATTATTTGGAAATTCTTTTTGCCAGTTCGGCTGAATAAACCCAGCTTTCACAATCTCATCAATATCATTCGCTAATGCTAACGTTACTACATCAGCTTCAAGTCCTGTGGCTACCGCGCGGGCTTGTTTGCCAGATCCACCATGTGACTGTTTGAATTCAACGTCTTGCCCTGTTCGCTGTTTCCAAAATTTACCAAATGCTTGGTTATATTCTTGATAGAACTCTCGAGTCGGATCATAAGAAACATTTAAAAAAGAGGTCGCTGCTTGAGCCGCTGTTGTCGCTATTCCCACATATAAAGCGACAGCTATTATTGATATTTTTTTCATTTACAAAATCCATCATTCGTTTTAGTTTAACTATATTTTTAATTTTATTTTTTACAATCAATTACTTATATTTATATCTTTTTTATTAATCTTTTTTAGATATATAGCTTAGAATGTCTAAGTTATTTCATTTTTGAAAAATTTTGTAATTATTCTTACAACTTATTTAGGACCTTCACTTTATCTACACATTAATTTGTTAAATAATGAAGCGTAAAGGATACATATGGTCTACATTTGAGTCGACCAGTTTAAAATATAGGTAAATTTTGTAAAAAGTGTGACACAGTTCCACTTTTTTATTAATATTTATGTTTAAATCGTAGCATTACCGTAATTTTACATTTTGTTAAACTCAAAAAATAGATGAAATGTAATGAACAGAGGGGATGATTAACAATGAAAATTCATTATGGAAAAGCTTTAAGCTTAAGTTTGGTGCTGAGTTTGGCATCACAGTTTTCTGCAGCAGCAGTACTTAAAGATACTCCAAGCAAAACTGGTTCAGAGAAACAGACTTCGCTTATTGAAAAAGCTTTAGATCAGCAGAAACGTAACCCTATTGTGTTACCTTCTACAAATGATGAGCTTAAAGTTCTAAATACGATTCGCGTTACACCAACTCAAAATTTTCTTGCTGCACAACACGAACGTTTTTCACGTTTTGTTCAGGCAATCTTTCAGCCCCATGCTTCTTAAAATCTGAAACACCCCCCTCTTCGTTTCAGTTTTAGCCCAGACTGACGTTAAATAAAACGTCAGAATACTGGGCTTTTTCGTTATAATAGTTTCAATTTTTATTCTGACCCATTATCTATGAAAGTTCGTACTCGTATTGCACCTTCCCCTACTGGTTTTCCTCATGTGGGCACAGCCTATATTGCTTTATTTAACATGTGTTTTGCGAAACAACATGGCGGAGAATTTATTTTAAGGATTGAAGATACAGACCAACTTCGTTCTACACCAGAGTCTGAAAAAATGATTTTGGATTCATTACGTTGGTTAGGTTTGAATTGGTCTGAAGGTCCAGATGTAGGTGGCCCACATGCACCATATCGCCAATCTGAACGTATGGGAATTTATAAGCAATACGCATTAGAACTTGTTGAAAAAGGTCATGCTTTTTACTGTTTCGCAACAGCAGAAGAACTTGACCAAATGCGTGTTGAACAACAAGCACGTGGCGAAACACCAAAATATGACGGCCGCGGTTTAAAACTTTCTCAAGAAGAAGTGACTCGACGTCTTGAAGCGGGTGAACCTCATGTCATTCGTATGAAAGTGCCTGAAGAAGGTGTTTGTAAATTTAACGACTTGCTACGTGGAGAAGTTGAAATTCCTTGGGCTCAAGTCGATATGCAAGTCCTTCTTAAAACAGATGGCTTACCTACTTACCACTTGGCTAACGTTGTTGATGACCATTTAATGGAAATCACTCATGTATTGCGTGGTGAAGAATGGCTTCCATCTGCACCGAAGCATCAGTTGCTTTACCAATATTTTGGTTGGGAAATGCCAACTCTTTGCCACATGCCATTGTTGCGTAACCCAGATAAATCAAAACTATCTAAACGCAAAAACCCGACATCAATTAACTACTACCGCGATATCGGTGTATTACCAGAAGCCTTACTCAACTATTTAGGCCGCATGGGTTGGTCAATGCCGGATGAAAGAGAAGTTTTCACATTACAAGATATGATGGATAACTTTGATATTCAACGCGTATCACTAGGTGGACCAATTTTTGACGTTGAAAAATTGAACTGGCTTAACGGTCAGTGGATCAAAGGGTTAACTCCAGGTCAACTATTAGACCGTTTATTAACATGGAAGAGTGATCGCAACACTTTAGAAGACATTGCTGCCGCTATTCAACCACGTATTAATTTACTTTCAGAAGCTGTGAATTGGGCTGGTTTCTATTTTAACCATATGCCACAAATTACTGCTGAAATGTTTGAAAGTAAAAAATTGACTCAAGAGCAAGTTCGTCAAAGTTTACAATTTGCAATTTGGCGTCTTGAAGGTCAGTTTACTTGGAATAATGACACCGTTAGCCAAACCCTAATGGATCTTGCGAATCAGATGGGCATTAAACTACGTGATTTCATGCCAGCGTTCTTTATCGCAATTGCCGGTTCAACGAGTTCAACACCAGTGATGCAATCAATGGTTACGCTTGGGCCTGATTTAACTTTCGCTCGCTTACGTCATGCCTTAGAAATTGTGGGCGGACCGAGCAAGAAAGAAGTTAAAAATTGGGAAAAACTCAATGAGAGCTTAAAATTGCCGAAAAATGACGCAACTAGCGAAGTTTAATTCATTTTTTTGTTGACGTGTGAGCGCATTCACCCTAAGATTGCGCTCACACAAACTGGGGTCATAGCTCAGTTGGTAGAGCGCTACAATGGCATTGTAGAGGTCAGCGGTTCGATCCCGCTTGACTCCACCACGCTCCTTTGTGTTTGCCTCATCAAGTCCCTATCGTCTAGAGGCCTAGGACATCGCCCTTTCACGGCGGTAACCGGGGTTCGAATCCCCGTAGGGACGCCATATTCTGCTTTAAAAATTATAAAAAGACTCTATCGTCACCTTACTGTTTATTCTTTATCTCTTTCTAGATTGCACATTTGTCTATTTTATCTAAAATAGCGTCTTTCTTAATTCTCTCAATGTGTAATATGCAGCCATCTGACAATCAACTAGATGCTCATCAGCATCAGAACAGTACTGCACCTTTAAAAAGAGCCATGAGTACGCGCCATCTTGTGATGCTATCACTGGGCGGAGCGATCGGAACTGGTCTATTTTTAGGTTCAGGGGAAGTCATTTCACAAACTGGAGCTATTGGCGCAATTATTGCCTATATTCTTGGTGGCGCGATCGCTTACATGGTCATGCTCTGCCTAGGAGAACTCGCTGTACACATGCCTGTTTCAGGTTCTTTTGGTGCCTATGCCAAAAAATATATCAGTCCAAGTACTGGCTATATGATTTCTTGGATGTACTGGCTCACCTGGACTGCAACGCTTGGAACCGAATTCACTGCCGCAGCCCTACTCATGCAAGAATGGTTCCCGCAGATTTCGATGTGGATTTGGACAATTATTTTTGCAGTTACTATTTTTGGCTTAAATATTAGTTCAACTCGTATTTTTGCTGAGTCTGAGTTTTGGCTGGCTCTTGTTAAAGTCGTTACCGTGATTGCCTTTATTGTGCTTGGCTTATTAGCAATTTTTGGTTTAATTCCATTCCATGGTGCGCAAACTGCTCCACTCTTTAGCAATCTTACGGCTCAAGGCTGGTTCCCTCATGGTTTAATTCCTATTTTTACGACCATGTTAATTGTTAACTTTGCATTCTCAGGAACCGAATTAATTGGTGTAGCAGCTGGCGAAACAAAAGATCCAGCTCAAAATGTACCAAAAGCGATTAATGCCGCGATCTGGCGTCTCCTTATTTTCTTTGTGGGTACCATCATTGTTATTAGCGCTTTACTTCCTTTCCAACTTGCAGGTTTAGGCGGTGACGGTGTAAGTAGCAGTCCTTTTGTGACGGTATTTAATTATATTGGCATTCCATATGCGGATGACATTATTAGGTTTGTAATTATTACAGCTCTGCTTTCAGCAGCAAATTCTGGCCTATATGCAGCTTCACGTATGATGTGGTCTCTATCAGAACAAAAACTACTACCTAGTGTGTTTGCGACTTTATCAAAAAGTGGAACACCAATCGTAGCTCTAGTTGTAACTATGTTCGGTGCAATTCCAGGTTTATTATCAGAGCAATTTGCACCTGAGACTATTTTTAAGAATCTGCTGGGTGTAGCTGCTTTTACCATGGTCATCGTATGGATGAGCATTTGTTTAAGTCAGTTCAATTTCCGCCGCCAATGGTATAGATCAGGTCATACAGTTAAAGACTTACAATATGCTGCGCCTTTATTCCCTATTGTGCCAATTTTAGGTTTTGTTTTCTGTTTTATTACTTGTTTGAGTATGGCAGCAGACCCTGAAATGCGCGCTGGTTTTGTAGGCTGTCTTATTTTTACAGCTTTATGTTATGTCAGTTATTTTATTTTTTATCGCAATAAAGACTAAACGCGTCGTTATTCAATTAAAGTGTAGCAAAAAGCTACACTTTTTTTTGCCTATATACTGGTTTTAAATAACATACCGTTGTAGATTAAAATTTATATTAAAAACAAAATCTTGTATAGAATGAAAATTATATTTATCCACGGGATGAATCAACAAAACTACACAGCACATCGCTTGAAAGAGCATTGGTTAAAAGTGTTTAAGCTCGGCCTAAAACAAATGCCTTGCAGAGTTAATGTCCGCGATCTTCATATTCACATGCCATTTTATGGCGACTTAATGACCAAATACCAATTAAGTAACCAATTAGACCTTAACACGTTGTTACCTAAGTCATTTTTTAATAATTATTTTCCTATTAACTTACACCCAAGTAATCCTCCGACTAGAGAGCACACTCCATTTGTTCCATTGTTACGTCCCTCAACCGATCAAGCTGATAAAAGCTTCTCAGAACGGCTTTATCTGACTTCTCAATTAGTTAAAGATCGTGTACTGAAAGAACTAGTTGTTTTATTAAATAACTTTCCTAAACTGCATGAAAGTTTGATTCAACAATTCCTCATCGAAACCTATATGTATCTATCTAACCCAGAGTTTATGGAGGAAGTACATCAAAGAATTTTAAAGAAAATGCGAGAAGACGAAGATTATATTGTGGTCGGACACTCTCTTGGTTCAGTTATCGCTTTCCAATTATTATCAGATCCATCTTATCAATTCTCAGTTAAGCGTTTTATCACCCTAGCTTCCCCTTTATCTTTTCGCGTGATTCAAAGTAAGCTCCCGAGTCCAATTTCTAGACCGCCATGTATTTACGGTGATTGGTTTAATTTTTACTCTCAGGATGATTTTTTGACTGCATTTCCATTGTGCGAAGCCCCATTTAATTTTGAACCTGCCATTATTAATCAGAAAATTTATACTTTCGCCAACCAACCTCATGAGATTTTAGGATATTTACAACATCCGTCGGTCATAAAGGCAATTATTGAGCCTTTTCAGAAGAATGAGGGCTAAATGTATATATTTTCTACAATTTGAGTTATTTTTAATCGCTTGACTGTTTTTTTTAATATTTCTTCAGAAAACTATTTGACACTTTTATTAAATCGACCTAATATACGCCCACCTCTGAAACGTCCCTATCGTCTAGAGGCCTAGGACATCG
>ERZ501024.24-NODE-24-length-104682-cov-95.802135_pt1 | contig 104682 bp, 79 predicted proteins | sample MGYA00248893_ERZ501024 | MGnify/ENA primary metagenome ERZ501024 (study PRJEB25958, sample SAMN03398501) | human skin metagenome | study: EMG produced TPA metagenomics assembly of the Human Skin Microbiome Metagenome (human skin metagenome) data set. | reverse complement strand
AAATATTTACCTGCAGAACTGCGTAAAACGTTGACCTATGACCGTGGACGCGAGATGTCAGAACATAAAATACTCGAAGAAGATTTAGGCATAGATGTATATTTCTGTGACCCACATTCACCTTGGCAAAAAGGCACATGCGAAAATATGAATGGTTTAATTAGGCAATATTTACCTAAAGGGATTGATTTAAATCAGGCAGATCAGCATTATTTAAATCAAGTTGCCATGTCACTGAATACTCGTCCTAGAAAGGCGTTAGATTGGCTTACACCATTAGAGAAATTTGCTCAGCTTGTTGATTATCATATGGCTTTTGAAACTGTCGCACCTCATGTTTGAATTCGCCCATTATTGCCCGTGATGAGCAGTTGGATTATGGCAAGTATATAACAGCAAATGGTTTGGATATTGCAAAATTCCAAGCAGATTTGACTAATCCAATGCGGACCTTAATGGGTGAAACTCAGCGTGAGTGGTTATTAGGTAGTAAAGAGAAAAATATAGTAGGTGTCTTACAAAGTTCAACTGCAACATGGAATGTTGTGGGACAGCAAGTCTTAATGAGTAAAATGTGGATTCCTGCTGAGTTGTTGGCATCGCTGGGGCAAATTACTTCAGGCGGAACATCGCCAGATACGTTAGCTAAAATGAATGCGCAAATTACAGAATTAGTCACATTAAAATTACGATTAGAGCAGGGTGATCCAACTTTAACTGTTCAAGAAAAAGCTCGAGTCACAACTTTAGTTCCATATAACCTTGATGCTTGGGATGGTTACTATGCTGAGCGAGAGTTCTTTTACACTAAATTGGCAGAGTTTAATAAGAAAATTATTGTTTTGGCAGGCGATACCCATAATGCGTGGACATCTTACTTATATAGCCAAAAGGGTGAATATGTCGGGGTTGAACTGGCGACAAGTTCGGTTTCTTCACCGGGTCTTGAAAAATATTTAAGTATTCCGCTAGCTCAGTTGCAGCAATTTGAATTTGCCTTTACGACGCTTATCGATGAATTGGCATATTGTAATTTAAATCAGCGGGGTTATTTGATGGTTACACTAGATGATAAGCAGGTGCTGTCGGATTGGATTTTTGTAGATTCAATTAAAAATGCAGAATATAAAGTAGATTCTAGTCGAGGTTATCAATTGGTGTTGGATGCGAATTTAACACCTGAAAAAGATAAGCAAAAAACTGCTTAAATATATGGGGCGAGAAAGGGATGCTAATAAGTATCCTTTTTTTAGACATAAAAAAACCAGCTTTCGCTGGATTCTTTACGACACCAATTTCTGTACTAGAAAATGGTGCCCGGGGCCGGACTCGAACCGGCACGCTTTGTGGGCGGGGGATTTTAAATCCCCTGTGTCTACCTATTTCACCACCCGGGCTTTACCAAATTTGGAGGCGGAGGTCGGAATCGAACCGGCGTCCACGGAGTTGCAGTCCGCTGCATGACCACTCTGCCACCCCGCCTACATTTGGTGATGCACATATTAGCAACCTTTACAAAAAAAACAATACTGTTTTGAGATAAGATGAACATAAAAGCAACATCTAGAATAAATTTGTCCAAATAATCATGTATTATTGGCACATTAAATTCATGTCTACCTTGGAGATGTGCTGTGGCATTGGTTTTAGACGGTCGCGCATTAGCAAAGCAAATTGAAGAAAATTTGTCAGTACGTGTTGAAGCTTTAAAAGCTAAAACAGGTCGTACCCCAATTTTGGCGACTATTTTAGTTGGGGATGATGGTGCATCTGCAACTTATGTACGCATGAAAGGAAATGCTTGCCGTCGAGTAGGCATGGACTCTTTAAAAATTGAATTGCCACAAGAAACGACAACAGAACAATTATTAGCTGAAATTGAAAAACTTAATGCTAACCCAGATGTACACGGCATTCTTTTACAACATCCAGTTCCAGAGCAAATTGATGAGCGTGCATGTTTCGATGCAATCTCATTAGCTAAAGATGTTGATGGTGTAACTTGTCTTGGTTTTGGCCGTATGGCTATGGGTGAAGCTGCATATGGTTCAGCGACTCCTGCAGGCATCATGACCATTTTAAAAGAAAACAATATCGAAATTGCTGGTAAACATGCGGTTGTAGTCGGTCGTTCAGCAATTTTAGGTAAACCAATGGCAATGATGCTTTTGCAAGCGAATGCAACAGTAACGATTTGCCATTCACGCACACAAAACTTACCTGAGCTTGTGAAACAAGCCGATATTATTGTCGGTGCAGTTGGTAAAGCTGAACTTATCCAAAAAGATTGGATTAAACAAGGTGCAGTGGTTGTAGATGCTGGTTTCCATCCTCGTGATGGCGGTGGTGTAGGTGATATTCAACTACAAGGTATTGAAGAAATTGCTTCTGCTTACACACCAGTACCGGGTGGTGTTGGTCCAATGACTATTACAACTTTGATTCGTCAAACTGTAGAAGCTGCTGAAAAAGCTTTAGGTTAATTTAATTAACGCTAGGCTGTTATTTGATACGCGTAACCGTCATCCGCAATTGTTTGAGGCAGAAATACGTTAAAAATTTAATGTTTCTGCGATGCTTTCGATTCTAGAGAGTATCTGCCGAGTTTTGCGGATGACAATGGTTTTGCCTACTTTTCCCGAAAGAAAAGTAGGTCCAACCGAAGGTTATTCTAAAAATTCAAATCATAATGGAATGACTCTGTTATGCTTGTTATAAAAATGAATTAAAAGAAATCTGATGAGCTGCACCTTTCAACTGTCTAAAGCCCCTGAACATTTACTTCAAGCCTTACATGAAGTTATTCCCAATTGTGAGTTGATGGTACAACAATTACCAGAAACGCCTATTTCTTTATGGTTGATTCCACCAGTTTTTCCAACTGATCGCTTAGATGATGAAGTTATTCGTCGTATTTGGAATGATACGCCGTATTGGATTTTCTGTTGGGCATCTGGTTTAGCAATGGCACAGTGGTTACTTGCAGAGCCGGACCATGTTAAAGATAAAGTTGTTTTGGATTTCGGGGCTGGTTCGGGTGTAGTTGCAATTGCTGCAAAAATGGCAGGAGCGAAACGAGTCATCTGCTGTGATATCGATCAAGTTAGTTTGAATGCTTGCCGTGAAAACGCTTTACTTAATAATGTTGAGCTAGAATATTTAGATGATTTATATAAGGCTGAGCAAGTTGATGTTTTATTGGCAGCTGATGTTTTATACGATCAATGTAACCGCTTTTTCTTAGATGAATTTTTAAAGTTTGCGCCAGAAGTCTGTGTGGCTGATAGCCGTGTTAAAAACTTTAGTCATCCCAAATATGAAAAAATTGAAGAAAGAAGTGCTTCTACATGGCCAGATCTAGATGAAGCTAAAGAGTTTAGAAATGTAAGTTTTTATAAGACGCTGTAAAAGAACAGCGTCTTTTTTTTATTTTATGAACAAGTATAACGAACAACTTTTAGTGTGCTTGGACGTGCTTCAAGCGCTTGGCGAGTCGCATAGTCTTCACCATTATTTAAGCTAGGTGTATTTGATAAGCCAAAAGAAGCACGAGTTTCGCCGAGTTGAATTCCATAATGCTCATCTTTCGCTGGATTAGGAATTTCATTGATACTCAAAATTGATAATTTATAAACTTTCTGAGCACCTAGCACATTCTGACAAGCGCGTTGTAATTTACGTTCATCGAGTTGCTGGTTATTACGACCCGCTAAAGTGTAAGCTAAAGTCGCCGAAGTTTTTGTTTGGTTTTCAATCTGGTATCCAGTTGAACCATTATATTGTCGAGGGGTAGTCTGACAAGCAGTTAAAACAAACATACTACTTAATGCCAAGCATAAAATACTTCTATTCATCAGTATCGTCCTTATTTTCTTATAGCTAGTATCTCATAAAATACAAAGGTTGTTGGGGCTTAATCTCATGATTTGAGCTAACATCGGCGAACGATATTAGCCCTTATTAGTAAAGTATTAATGTTCTTTGATTTTTGAATGATGCTTGGTATCTTTCATAAAAATATAAATAATGAGAGAAATGAAGATCATGATACTTACATAAATAAAGTACCAAGATTCATGCCCAGCTTCTTTAAAACTTAAAGCAAAGAACTCTGCTGTTCCGCCAAATAACGTATTGGCAATCGCGTAAGGTAATGCAACTCCTAAAGCGCGAATGTGTGCAGGGAAGAGCTCAGCTTTAACTACGGCATTAATTGAAGTGTAACCAGTCACCATTACGAGACCCCCAAAACATAACCAGAAAGCTGTCCAGTAGTTATGTGTATTTGCGAGTGCATCGAATAGAACGTATGTGAATAAAACACCTGTTATTCCGAAGAAAATCATAAGGGGTTTTCGACCAATGCGATCCGATAAAGCACCCGCTACAGGCTGTAGACACATAAAAATAAATAGCGCTAAAGTTGTAATTTGAGTAGCTTCAGGTTTGGTAAATCCAGAAGTATTGACCAAATATTTTTGCAGATAAGTCGTGTAAGTATAGAAAGCTAAAGTCCCGCCAGCTGTTAAAAACAATACTGTGAACGCTTCTTTCGGATAATGTTTAAATAAAGCAAACATGCCTGATTTTGGCTGGTCTGTTTCTGCCTGAGCATTTTTAAAAGATTGAGTTTCTAATAGGCCACGTCGAATGCGGAAAACTACAATAGCAAGTAAAGCCCCGATAAAGAAGGGGATACGCCATCCCCAATCATGTAATTGTTCTTCAGTTAATACCATTTGTAATATTAATAGAACACATAGGGCTGTGAGCTGACCAGCAATCAATGTTACATATTGGAAGCTAGAGAAAAAACCACGTCGATTTCTTTCAGCCATTTCACTTAAATAGGTAGCACTAGCACCATATTCACCGCCTACACTTAAGCCTTGAATTAAACGAGCGACAACTAAAAGAAGAGGGGCAAATACACCAATACTTTCATAACTTGGTGTCACGGCAATAAGCAGCGAACCTATACACATTAACGTGACGGAAAGCGTAAGACCCGCCTTGCGTCCTTTACGGTCTGAATAGATTCCCATAATCCATGCACCGATCGGGCGCATTAAAAAGCCTACAGCAAAAATTGCAGCCGCTTGAAGGAGTTGAGCTGTCTGGCTACCTTTTGGAAAAAAAGCATGAGCAAAATAGAGCGTGAAAGCTGCATATACATACCAGTCGTACCATTCAACAAGGTTACCGGCAGAACCGCCCAAAATTGATTTTAGACGAGTTTTTGTATCTAAATTAGAATGTGGAGTTGTTGCGGTAGAAGGTTGATCAACCATGAGTCGCTCCATGTTTCGCTTGGGTTGAATGCTAAAAAAGAGAAGATTTATTCCGTTTTTACATATTTTCTAGAGGAGTATTTCACTTTATTTTTTTTATGTCTGTAAAACAATGTTTATTATTTAAGCAAAGGAATAAGTTGAATATTTATGTGATTTCAAATTAGCCGATCAGCTCACGTTTATAATATTGTTGGGATCTTTGGCATATTATTTTTTTCCAAGTAGTAAAAATTGATAAAGAATGAGTAGAGTTTGGGCGAAGAAAACCTATACCCCTTAAAAATAATGATATATTCCAAAGAAAATTTTAAGTAAATATAGTTAGGCATGATGTCTTGGCATTGTGGACTAGATGTGTGTGAATAATGAAAGGGACATTCGGATGTCAAATTGCCCGAAAAAATATATTGTTGCTTTTGATCAGGGAACAACAAGCTCAAGAGCAATTGTTTTAGACCATGATGCTAATGTTGTCAGTATTGCTCAAAAAGAATTTACTCAGATTTATCCTCAGCCTGGCTGGGTTGAGCATGACCCTATGGAAATTTGGGCTACGCAAAGTGCTGTTTGGGTAGAAGCATTAGCTCAAGCAGGCATTAAGAGTGAACAAGTTGCAGCAATTGGGATTACCAATCAGCGGGAAACCACAGTTGTTTGGGATAAAAAAACGGGCAAGCCGATTTACAATGCGATTGTTTGGCAAAGTCGACAAACGACTGAGATATGCAATCAATTACATAAAGCAGGATTGCAAGAATACATACGTAAAACAACGGGTTTGGTGATTGATCCGTATTTTTCGGCCACAAAAATTAAATGGATTTTAGACCATGTTGAAGGAAGCCGTGAGCGTGCTGAGCGAGGAGAGTTGTTGTTCGGTACGGTGGACACTTGGTTAATCTGGAAACTAACCAATGGTGCTGTTCATGTGACTGATTTTACCAACGCATCACGAACCATGTTATTTGATATCGAAAAGCTAGAATGGGATGAAAAACTTTTACAAGTTTTAGATATTCCTCGAGTAATGCTACCCGAAGTGCGTAGCTCATCTGAGGTTTATGGATATACACATACCATTAGTGGGCAAGAAGTTGGTATCCCCATTGCAGGGATCGCAGGTGATCAACAAGCCGCACTGTTCGGCCAAATGTGTGTTGAGTCTGGTCAGGCAAAAAATACCTACGGCACTGGCTGTTTTCTATTAATGAACACAGGTAAGAAGATTGTTCGTTCAGAACATGGATTACTAACTACTATTGCATGTGGTGCGAGTGGTGAGGTGAACTATGCCTTAGAGGGCGCCGTATTTAATGGTGGTTCTTGCGTTCAGTGGTTACGCGATGAATTAAAAGTCATTAAGAATGCTAGAGACTCTGAGCTTTATGCAACACGTGTGAAAGACAGTAACGGTGTATATGTTGTACCTGCTTTTACAGGGTTAGGCGCACCATATTGGAACCCAACAGCGCGTGGAGCTATTTTTGGACTTACTCGTGGGGCTAGTATTGAACATATTATTCGTGCAACTTTAGAGTCTATTGCTTTTCAAACCCGAGATGTTTTAGATGCAATGCAGCAAGATGCAGAAGAAGAACTCCGTACACTCCGTGTTGATGGGGGAGTAACGGAAAATAATTTCTTAATGCAATTTCAGGCTGATATTTTAGCGACACCAGTAGAACGTCCAATAATGAAAGAAACCACAGCTTTGGGTGCAGCTTTTCTTGCTGGACTGGCGACGGGTTTCTGGCAAGATCTACATGAGTTAAGAAATAAATCTGCCATAGAAAAGGTATTTGAGCCAAAAATGTCTTCTGAGCAATCTGAGATGATTTATAAGGGTTGGCTCAAGGCAGTTAAACGTAGTCAAAGTTGGGCTGAGGATTAGTTCGTTCTTTAACTGGTTGAATTCACTAGTAGGGTAATCAATTAATGGTTAAACACTTAGTTATTTAAAATTGATTATTCTACTTTTTTGATTGTTGTTTCATCAATTTGATGTTTTAATTTTTATAAGATCAACAATAAAAAGAAAATGAGAAATGAAAATACAGCCTAATGATTATTCAAAAATATATGACATTGCCGTGATCGGTGGCGGTATTAATGGCGTCGGTATTGCTAATGATGCAGCAGGCCGTGGACTATCGGTATTTTTATGTGAAAAAGATGATTTAGCTAGTCACACTTCATCTGCTAGCAGCAAATTAATTCATGGTGGTCTGCGCTATTTAGAGCATAAAGAGTTTAGATTGGTTAGAGAAGCCTTAGCAGAGCGTGAAGTGTTGTTGGCTAAAGCTCCACATATTATTAAACCCATGCGCTTTATTATGCCTCATCGACCACATTTACGCCCTGCATGGTTAATTCGGGCGGGCTTGTTTTTTTATGATCATTTGGGAAAACGAGAAAAACTATTAGGATCAAATCTTATTTACTTTAAAGAAGATAGTCCTTTAAAACCAGCTATCACACGTGGCTTTGAATATTCTGACTGTACTGTAGATGATGCACGTCTTGTAGTGTTAAATGCATTACAAGCCAAAGAGAAAGGTGCCAAAGTCTTAACACGTACGCGTTGTATTAAAGCTTATAGGGAACAAGAGCTGTGGCATCTGGAGTTACAAAGCGGAGCAGAGTTTTATCAGGTACGTGCAAGAGCTTTGGTGAATGCAGCTGGTCCTTGGGTTGAAGAAATTATTAGTGAAAACCTAAATTTAGAATCGCCTTATCAAATCCGATTGATCCAAGGAAGTCATATTGTTGTGCCAAAACTATACGATTGTCATAAAGCCTTCATTATGCAAAACGAAGATCGACGCATCGTGTTTGCAATTCCGTATTTAGAAAAATATACACTGATTGGTACGACCGATCAGGAATATACAGGTGATCCACAAAAGGTAGAGATCACAGAGGTAGAAATTGATTACCTCTTAACAGTGACCAATTCACATTTTAAAAAGCAGTTAACTCAAGCTGATATTGTAAGCCAGTACTCGGGTGTACGTGCTTTATGTGATGATGAATCTGATAATCCTTCAGCGATTACACGTGACTATACCTTGGCATTACAGGCTGAACATAAAAAAGCACCTTTGTTATCTATATTTGGCGGCAAGATCACGACTTATCGGAAACTGGCAGAGGCTGCTTTAGAAGATCTATCCCCGTTTTTTAGTAATATGGCAGAGGAGTGGACTGCAGATGAGCCATTACCTGGCGCTGAAAACTGGACAACACTAGATGATTTAACGCATCAGATTCATTCACGTGTAAGTGGAGTTTCTGAGTCACTTACCAACCGTTGGGCGCATGCATACGGCACAAGAGTCTGGAATATGGTTCGAGAGAGAAATGCAATAGAGCAATTAGGCCAGAATTTTGGACATGATTTATTTGAATGCGAAGTCAAATACTTATGTGAATATGAATGGGCAACTACTGCGGAGGATATATTGTGGCGTAGAACAAAACTAGGTCTGGCATTTGATGAAAAACAAGTAAAAATATTAGAAGCTTATTTATCTGAGCGTCGACAAAAAGATGATGCCGCATAATAAAAAAGGTCGCACATGGCGACCTTTTTTATATATAGCAATTAGAAGCCAGTTTTTACAGCTTCAAGTAAAGCTGCTTGACGTTCTTTTAATGCTTTTGGTAAGCGATCACCGAGTTTATTAAATAAATCAGTGTGGCTTTCAATTTCAGTAATCCACTGATCTTTATCTTGAGCTGTGATTAGGTCAAATTCTTCTTTAGAGAATTCAGTACCTTCCCAGTTCAAGTCGTCATATGTTGGAACAAGGCCAATTGGTGTTTCAACAGCGTTTGCACGACCTTCACAACGATCAATGATCCACTCAAGAACACGCATGTTTTGACCGAAACCAGGCCATACGAAGTTGCCTTCAGCATCACGACGGAACCAGTTTACATTAAAGATTTTTGGTAATTTATTACCAGCTGCTTCAGCTTTTGTACTTACTTGTTGACCAAGGCTTAACCAGTGATCAAAGTAGTCAGCCATGTTATAGCCAGCAAATGGAAGCATCGCGAATGGGTCACGACGAACGATACCTTGTTGACCAACAGCAGCAGCAGTAGTTTCAGAACCCATAGTTGCCGCTTTATATACACCGTCAACCCAATCGAAAGCTTCAGAAACTAAAGGAACCGTATCTGCACGGCGACCGCCGAAGATAAATGCAGAAATTGGAACGCCTGCTGGATTTTCCCAGTCAGCATCGATAGAAGGGCATTGACCAGCTGCAACAGTGAAGCGAGCATTTGGATGCGCTGCTTTTTCACCATTTACATGAGGTTGACCTTTCCAGTTAGTTAAGTTTGTTGGAACTTCTTTAGAAAGACCTTCCCACCATACTTGACCATCTTCAGTTACTGCTACGTTTGTATAGATAACATCTTTGTGAAGAGTTGCCATACAGTTCGGGTTAGTCTTGGTATTTGTACCAGGAGCTACACCGAAGAAACCAGCTTCAGGGTTAATCGCATATAAACGACCATCTTCACCTGGTTTGATCCAAGCAATATCGTCACCTACAGTTTCGATTTTCCAACCTTCATAACCTGCTGGTGGAATTAACATTGCAAAGTTTGTTTTACCACATGCAGACGGGAATGCTGCAGCGATGTAGTGTTTTTCACCTTGAGGGTTAGTTACACCAAGAATAAGCATGTGTTCAGCTAACCAACCTTGTTCGCGTCCCATGACAGAAGCGATACGAAGAGCTAAACATTTTTTGCCAAGTAATGCGTTACCGCCGTAACCAGAACCGAAAGACCAGATTTCACGAGTTTCTGGGTAATGAACGATATATTTTTCAGGGTTACATGGCCAAGCAACGTCTTGTTGACCTTCAGCAAGTGGAGCACCTACTGTATGTACGCAAGGAACAAACTCGCCGTCTGTACCTAATACGTCATAAACTGCTTTACCCATACGTGCCATTTTACGCATGCTAACAGCAACGTAAGGAGAGTCAGTTAACTCAATACCGATATGAGCAATATGGCTACCTAAAGGACCCATTGAGAAAGGAACAACGTACATTGTACGGCCTTCCATTGAGCCTTCAAATAAACCATTTAATTTTTCACGCATAACAGCTGGGTTTTCCCAGTTGTTTGTCGCACCAGCATCTTCTTTATTTTGAGAGCAGATGTAAGTACGGTCTTCAACACGTGCAACGTCAGATGGGTCAGAATTTGCAAGATAAGAACCAGGATGTTTTTCTTGGTTTAATTTCTGCATGGTGCCGTTAGCGATCATCAAGTCGATTAGACGTTGATACTCTTCTTCGCTTCCGTCACACCATTCGATTTTTGCTGGTTTGGTTAAGTTTGCAATTTCTTCAACCCATGCGATAAGCTTAGGATGACGAACGAATTCTGGTGCGTTCACTGTGGTCATGGTGAGGCCTATTCAAAATATGTACAACGTACAAGTCATTCATTGAGAGGTACAATGAAAGATCAAATAAAAAAGTGGCTGTATTAAAGCACAAAATCATAAAAAAAATAAGACTAAAGACTAAGAAATAGATATTTTACTTTTATATATTTTTCTCATTTAAATCATTAACTTGTAGTTTTTTACAATATCTTATTCTCAATATTTTTATGTTGTATGTATGTTATTTATATTATTTATTTCCTTAAAAATCAACAGCTTGATTCTTATTTTTTTCTTGAGAATTATTATTGATTAAACAAATGATCTTCATTCAAAATTTACATAAAGAGACTTTTATTAGGCGTTTTTATATACAATATTCAGGATGAATCCCTCTAAGATAATAAAAATGCGGACTTTAAAACCTCTCTCTATCATTTATAACCAAAAGTCGGGTTTTCATGCGTCAAAACATGAAGATATGTATGAACAGTTAATGACCGTGTTCACCGAATTTGGTTTTGAAATACAAGTTTTTGAATTAGCGGAAGATGTTTCTTTTGATGATTTGATGAGTCAAGTAATTCATCGGCATAGCCAAAATGCAAACTTAGGTGTTGTTGTTGCAGCGGGTGGGGATGGAACATTAAATGCGGTAGCATCAAAACTTAGACATACTCATATCCCTATGGGAATTTTACCTTTGGGAACTTTTAATTATGTCGCTAAAGTTTTAGATATTCCCTTAGATTTGTTAGAAGCTGCTGAAGTCATCGCTACAGGTACACCACGCTCTGTACATATTGCGACAATTAATGACCATGTTTATTTAAATAATGCGAGTCTAGGACTTTATCCATTATTTATAAAGAAACGTGAGCTTTATAATAAATATTTAGGACGCTTACCTTTACATGCCTATACCTCAGCTCTGGATGTTTTATTAAGAGAAAATAAATCCATGAAACTTTCCGTCACAGTTGATGGCAAGAAATATCCAGTCAAAACCCCTCTAATTTTCTTTGGTAATAACCAGTTGCAGTTGTGTGATATGAAATTAAGAATTGCCGAATGTGCAGCACAAGGTCGGGTCGCTGGAGTAGTCATTACGAAAAGTGATAGGCTTAGTTTATTAAACATGTTGTGGCAGTGGATTCAAGGCAAAGTAGAAGAGACACAAGATGTTTATAGTTTTTGTGCAGATCATGTGGTGGTAGATTGTGCAAAAAGATCAAAACTTACAGTAGCTTTAGATGGTGAAATATTAGAGATGAAAGCACCTTTAAATTTCTCTGTAGAAAAGAATGCTTTAAATATTATGGTGCCAAATGTTGTTACATCTGTCTGATCTGCATTTTGGAACAGAAATTGAGGCATGTTTAGATGCAATCCGACTTTTTTGCACTCAACATAAACCTGAAGTCATTGTGGTGAGTGGTGATATTACTCAACGTGCCCGATATCAACAGTTTTATAAATGCCGTCAGTTTTTAGATAGCCTTAATATTCCTTATCTTGTTGTTCCTGGTAATCATGATATTCCGTTGTACCATGTCTGGAACCGTTTTTTTTCACCCTTTACTCGCTACCAATATTTTTTTGGCCAGCTTGAACCGACTTTAGAAACTGAACATTTTTATATTGTTGGGGTGAATAGTATTCGCCGTCGTTATCATACTCGTGGACATATTTCGATTGAGCAAATTCAAACTACATATGAGCGATTACAGCAAGCGCCAGCGGATAAAATCAAATTAGTTGTTTTCCATCAACCTTTTTATACTCCACCTGATGATGAGCATGGTATTAAAGATTGTCCTGTATTAGGAAAAATGGCACTCGAAAAATGGAGTACAACGGGACTATTTGGAATGTTACACGGGCATTTACATAAAACTGCTGTATATGATTTAACGCAAATTTATCAGTTAAAGATAGATTATCCTATTTATGATATTCATGCAGGAACAGCAACTTCTAGCCGTTTGCATTATCATGTTCCAAATAGTTTTAATGTCATTTCAAATGAAGGAAAAATTAATCATTATTGGTTTAATTACGATTTAAAGATTTTTCAATTAATTTAATTTATAAAAACTATATAAGACATTTAACTTAAGAGTAGATTGATAAAATTTTATCCATTACAATGCCTAAGCTTTAAATTCTATATATGGGGAATAGGAAAACATTCTAAATGTTTTATCATTTTAAAAATAATATTAATGGATACATAAAAAATTTTTAACTATATAAAAAGCCGCGATTTAAAGTAGCTACAATAAGGGTTTAGTGTTTTATGATAGTTAATAATATTTGATTAAATGAGTATCTATTTATCTTAATATTTTAGAATAACTTAATAATATTTAAAATTTCATGGTGGAAAAATGGTACAAGTATCATTAATGGCAAATAATGCTTCAAAAAATAATACAGTTGATATTAATGTAGGCCAGACAAAAAATATTGTAGTAAATCCTAAAGAAGTCGCAAAAATCGATATAAATCCAGAAAAAATTTCTTCAATAACAAGAGAAGGAAACAGTGCAATTGTTCATCTAAAAGATGGAACTGAAATTGTTTTAGAAAACTATTTTATTAGCGAAAACCCGCAAATTCTTTTAAATGAAGGGCAGAGTTATTGGGCTGCTAATCTGGGAGAAGATGCTAGCGGACAGACCACTGTTAATTATTTAGAATTAAAAGATACGCCAAAGCTTATTGATAGTTCATCTTCTGTACCCCTTTGGTCTTGGGTAGTCAGCGCTTTAGCAGGAGCAGGAACAATTGCTTTATTGTCTCGGAACGATTCTAAAGATACGACACCTCCTGAGCCAGGTACTTTGAATCTTAATAATTTTTTAGATTCTGGGGGATCAACTGCAGACCAGATTACTCAGGATAAAAACTTTAATTTAAAGCTTGAAGGACAGGAAAGTGGAAGCCGAGTAACATATTTGGTCTCTACCGATGATGGTAAGACTTGGCAAGAAACAACAGTAACTCAAAAAGATTTAGTGGATGGAAGTTATCTTTACAAAGCTGTAGTGACAGATCGAGCTGGAAATGCATCGGAAACTGCTATACAAAAAGTGGTTGTGGATACCACAGCGCCGCAAGCAGGTGAACTGACTTTATCTGCTTTGGCTGATACGAGTATTTCGGCAACTGATCAGATTACGCAAGATAAAAACTTCAATTTAAAGCTTGAAGGACAGGAAAGTGGCAGCCAAGTAACGTATTTAGTTTCTATCGATGATGGTAAAACTTGGCAGGAAACAACTGTTACTCAAAAAGATTTGGCTGATGGTATTTATCAATTTAAAGCTTTAGTAACCGACGTTGCAGGCAACATATCTGAAACCAGTGTGCAAAAAGTCGTTGTGGATACCACAGCGCCGCAAGCAGGTGAACTGACTTTAGCTGCTTTGGCTGATACGGGCATTTCAGCAACTGATCAAATTACGCAAGATAAAACTTTTGATTTAAAGATTAGCGGACAAGAAGTAAATAGCCAAATCATTTACTGGATATCTAAAGATGAAGGAAAGACTTGGCAGGAAACAACAGTAGCTCAAAAAGATTTGGCGGATGGTGTTTACCAATATAAAGCAGTAGTAATCGACGTTGCAGGTAATACATCAGAAACCGCTATACAAAAAGTCGTTGTGGATACCACAGCGCCGCAAGCAGGTGAACTGACTCTATCTGATTTGAGCGATACAGGTGTTTCAGCAACCGATCAGATTACGCAAGATAAAACTTTTGATTTAAAGATTAGTGGACAAGAAGTCAATAGCCAAATCACTTATTGGATATCGAAAGATGATGGAAAGACGTGGCAGGAAACAACAGTAGTTCAAAAAGATTTAACCGATGGGGTTTACCAATATAAAGCTATAGTTACAGATATTGCAGGCAATACATCAGAAACCGCTATACAAAAAATCGTTGTAGATACTACCGCACCACAAGCAGGTGAACTAACTTTATCTGATTTGAGTGATACAGGTGTTTCAGCAACCGATCAAATTACGCAAGATAATAATTTTACTTTGAAGCTAGCTCAACCGATTGTAATCGGAGAGCAAGCTGCTTTATTAGACCACTATGAAGTCTCTACCGATGAAGGAAAAACTTGGCAGGAGACAACAGCTGATCAAAAAAATTTAGCTGATGGTAGTTATCTCTATAAAGCCGTAGTAACGGATCTTGCAGGCAACACATCAGAAACTGGTGTGGAAAAGGTAATTATAGATAATTCTTTAAATATTGAATCAACTACAGTAACTGTAAAGCCGATTACTGAAGACAATACAATAAGCCTAGTTGAAAAAGATCAAGTTATTTCTATAAGACTGGAAGTAGATAATCTACCAACAGATTTAAATAGCTCACTGACATCAGTAAATACGACTCTAAACGATGTTGTGTATAACTTTCATTTTGATGAAGTTACCCAAGAGTGGGTTACTGAAATTCCAGCAGAGTTTTTGTGGTCAGAAGAATCGCAAACCAATATATCAACTGATATTAGTCTTACTGATCAAGCTGGCAATACAGCTATTATTAAACAGACCCAAAATTATAATGTAGATCATACTCCAAATTCGCCAACTCTAGATTCACTAACTTTCAACAATATAGATGGAGCTATCATTTCAGGTAGCGCATATAAAGGAAGTAAAGTTGATATCTATAATAAAAATGGTGATTGGCTTGCAACTACAATAGCTAATGAGGAGGGTAAATTTACTTTACAAGACCTTTCTATTAGTACTAATCAAGAAATTTATGCGGTCGCTACTTATAATGGATACAGCAGTGAAAATTCGTCAATTAGCCTAGTTACTGAAGTTCCTGCTATTAGTATTACAAGAATTAGTCCAGAAGGTGTGATCACTGGTTATGCGACCGAAGGCAGTCATTTTATTGTAAAAGATCAGAATGGAAATATTCTACAAGAGTTTAACTCCATTGCATTTGAGGGTTCAGGTATTACGCCTTTTAGTGTAATGGCATTAGGTGAGGTCAGACCATTTACTTTGACCCTCAACCAACCTTTAGAGGAAGGTACTCAAATTATTATCTCTACAGATAAAGATAATATTTCAGGCCATCCACAATATATTACCGCAGACTATACTCCAGCAGTATTTTTAGAAACTCCACAATTTGATATTAGTGGTGAAACTTTATCAGTACATGTTAATGAGCCGAACAGCTTTATTCGTGCATTTTCTGGAGAGGGCAATTTAATTGCTACAGGTTTTACCGATGAACAAGGCTTTGCAAGTTTACAGGTATTCCAATTTTTAAAAGAAGGTGAGTCGGTTACCGTACAAGTAGTAGATAAAAATCAAAATACGAGTGAAGCCCTAATCGAAGTTCCAAACTTTGCTTATATTCCATATGTTGAACGTATTACACAAGAAGGCTTAATTTCTGGGTTTGCTGAAGATAATAGTACAGTAATCGTGCGTGATGCTGACGGTAATGAATTAGGAAAGGTTATATTAGGTGATGACAATAGTTGGAATGAATTTAGTCATTTTAGCTTGAGTGTAAACCGACCTTTAATTGATGGAGAGCAAATTTCCGTTCAAATTATTGATAATAAAGGGTTGATGAGTCCTGAGCAGAATATCATTGTAGATCTGACTCCTCCACCTGTTCCAACAGATTTAAATTTCAATGATGCTGGTGATTTAGTTTATGGCCATGCAGAACCTTTCTCTGAAATTTTAGTTAAAGATGGGCAAGGAAACATTCTTAATAAATGGTTCTGGAATAACTGGACTGATGAGAGTGGAAGTTTTTCGATAGAACTAGGTATGTTTTTAACTAATGCTGAGACGGTTTATGTCACGGCTACCGATGTGAATGGAAATGTAAGTTTAGCAGCGCAGATACAGGCGCCTAATTATGCTTTTGCCCCCCATGTAGATAGCTTTACTTCGGACGGAGTGATAAGTGGACAAGCTGAAAATAATAGTACTCTTATTGTTAAAGATGCCAAAGGTGAAGTCGTAGCTGAAATTAAAGTCGGTGAAGATAACGGTTGGAATGGATCAAGTTATTTTAAACTCCAGCTTGACCGCCCTCTTGTTAATGGTGAGCAGTTTTTCTTATCAATTAAGGATGCTCGTGGACAAGTAAGCACCGATACTGTAATTACCGCTGATACGGTTGCTCCTACACCAGCCAGCAATTTAGTTTTCTCAGAAGATGGTTCATATCTTACAGGCGTAGCAGAACTGAATACTACGATTCAGGTTTTTGATCATAATGGTCAGCTCGTGAATATATGGAATAACACCATAAACTCAGATGGTACATTTACTATTTTCTTAGGTAGCAATAATTTACATGGTGAGGCATTCACGGTCACAGTTAAAGACCAAGCTGGAAATGTGAGTGAAGCTGTTTCAATAAATGCTCCACTTGATGATATTGCACCGGATCCAATTAAAAATATTTTACTTGATGCAAACGGTCAAAACTTTACAGCACAAGCAGAAGCAAATAGTCAGATTGAAGTTTTTGATTCATTAGGTAATCAGACGGGTTGGGGCTCTACAGATAGTGCTGGTAATGTCTCAGGCTTTTTCAATCAAATCTATTTACATGGTGAAGAGCTTATTTTTGTTGTCATAGATCGAGTTGGTAACCGTAGTATCGAATTTAAGCAAAATGCTTTAATTGATACTATTGCACCAAATCCGATTGCAAATATCATCTTCAACGAAGATGGCCAAAGCTTTACAGCTCAGGCAGAAGCTGGAAGCTCTATTGAAATATTAGACCAGGCTGGAAATAAGATTACTACTAGTTATACCGATAGCTTAGGTAATGTATTTGGTTATTTCCCACAAGTTTACTTACATGGTGAGGAACTTACTTTTGTTGTAGTTGACCGAGCAGGTAACCGTAGTGCAGAGGTCAAGCAGAGTGCTTTAACTGATGATATCGCACCAAATCCGATTGAAAATATTGCATTAGATATCAATGGACAGAGCTTTACAGCTCAGGCTGAAGCAAATAGTCAGATTGAAATTAAAAATACCAATGGTGACATTATTGGTTATGGATCAGCAGATAGCACAGGCAATGTTTCTGGTTACTTGTATCAGGTCTATTTACATGGCGAAGAGCTTACTTTTGTTGTCGTTGACCGAGCGGGTAACTGTAGTACAGAAGTTAAGCAGAATGCTTTGATTGATGAGATTGCACCAAATCCAATTGAAAATATTGTATTCGACTCAAACGGACAGAACTTTACGGCGCAAGCAGAAGCAAACACTCAAATTGAAGTCAAAAATGCAGCGGGTGAGGTCATCGGTTCAGGTTATGTAGATGGCGCTGGTAATGTGTCAGGTTATTTATATCAAGTCTATTTACATGGAGAAGAACTTACTTTTGTTGTCGTTGACCGAGCGGGTAACCGTAGTGCAGAGATCAAGCAAAACGCTTTAACTGATGATATTGCACCAAATTCAATTGAAAATATTGTACTTGATGCGAACGGACAGAACTTTACAGCTCAGGCAGAAGCAAACACTCAAATTGAAGTCAAAAATGCTGCTGGTGAGGTCATAGGATCTGGTTCAACCGATAGCATGGGAAATGTTTCAGGTTACTTATATCAAGTGTATTTACATGGAGAAGAACTTACTTTTGTTGTCGTTGACCGAGCGGGTAACCGTAGTGCAGAGATCAAGCAAAACGCTTTAACTGATGATATTGCACCAAATTCAATTGAAAATATTGTACTTGATGCGAACGGACAGAACTTTACAGCTCAGGCAGAAGCAAACACTCAAATTGAAGTCAAAAATGCTGCTGGTGAGGTCATAGGATCTGGTTCAACCGATAGCATGGGAAATGTTTCAGGTTACTTATATCAAGTCTATTTACATGGAGAGGAACTCACTTTTGTTGTAGTTGACAAAGCGGGGAACCGCAGTACAGAGGTCAAGCAGAATGCCTTGATTGATGATATTGCTCCGAATGTGATTGAAAACATTATCTTTAATGAAAATGGTCAAAACTTTACAGCGCAAGCAGAAGCAAATAGCAAAGTTGAAGTTAAAAATACTGTGGGTGAGGTTGTAGGTTTTGGTTATGTGGCTGATGCTGGTAATGTCTCGGGTTACTTGAATCAAGTTTATTTAAAAGGTGAGGAGCTCACTTTTGTTGTGATTGATCAAGCTGGTAATCGTAGCGTTGAAGTAAAACAAACAGCCTTTCTTGATAATACGGCACCAGAAAATGCGACTAATTTAGTATTTAGCGAAGATGGTTCATATCTAACTGGTATGGCTGAGCCCAATTCTACGATTCAAATATTTGATCAGAATGGTCAATTATTAAATCTTTGGAATAATAATGTTAATTGGGATGGAACATTTAACCTCTATTTAAATAGTAACTACATGCATGGAGAAGTATTTAAAGTAGTTGTAGTTGATCAGGCTGGTAATTTGAGTGACGGGGTTACTGTAAAAGCACCGCTTGATGATATTGCTCCTGTAGCTGCAAGTAATCTTACATTCAATGAAGATGGTTCGTCCCTTTCTGGTGTGGCTGAGCCGAATACCTTCATCCAGATTTTTGACCAAAATGGTCAGCAAGTGAATACCTGGAATCAGAGTGTAAACGCTGATGGTACATTCAACATTTCTCTAGGTAACTACAATTTACATGGTGAAGAATTTACAGTCATTGTTAAAGACCTTGCTGGAAATGTGAGTGAAGCTGTTTCAGTTAAGGCGCCGCTTGATGATATTGCCCCAAATCCGATTAAAAATATTGTACTTAATGCGAACGGTCAAAACTTTACAGCACAAGCGGAAGCAAATAGTCAGATTGAAATTTTTGACTCATTTGGTAGCCAGATAGGTTGGGGCTCTACCGACAGCACTGGTAATGTGACGGGTTACTTCTATCAAGTGTATTTACATGGAGAAGAATTAACGTTCGTTGTTATAGACCGAGTAGGTAACCGTAGTGATGAAATGAAGTTAAATGCTTTGATGGATACCATTGCACCAAAGCCGATTGAAAACATCATCTTTAATGAAAATGGACAAAATTTTACAGCACAAGCAGAAGCTAATAGTTTTATTGGTGTCAAAAATGCTGCTGGTGAGTTTGTCGGTTATGGTTATGTCGATAGCACTGGTAATGTGTCAGGTTACTTGAATCAAGTTTATTTAAAAGGTGAGGAACTCACTTTTATTGTTATAGATAAAGCAGGTAATCAAAGTATTGAATTTAAGCAAAATGCTTTAACTGATGATATTGCACCGAATCCAATCGAAAATATTATATTTGATATCAATGGACAGAACTTTACAGCGCAAGCGGAAGCAGATAGTCGAATCGAAGTTAAAAATGCTGTTGGTGAGGTGGTAGGATCTGGTTCAACCGATAACATGGGTAATGTTTCTGGTTACTTCTATCAAGTGTATTTACATGGAGAGGAGCTTACTTTTGTTGTCGTTGATCGAGCTGGTAACCGCAGTACAGAGGTCAAACAGAATGCCTTAATTGATGATATCTCGCCAAATCCGATTGAAAATATTGTGCTCGACTCAAACGGTCAAAACTTTACTGCGCAAGCAGAAGTAAATACTCGGATTGAAGTCAAAAATGCTACGGGTGAGGTTGTAGGTTATGGTTATGTAGATAGTACTGGTAACGTGTCAGGTTATTTTAATCAAGTCTATTTACATGGAGAAGAGCTTACATTTGTTGTAATTGATCAAGCAAGTAACCGAAGTATTGAGGTTAAACACAATGCTTTAATTGATGATGTTGCACCATCAGCTGCTTCAAATATTACATTAACCTCTGACGGATTGCTTTTTGGTGAGGCTGAGCCAAATGCAACGATTGAAATTATTGATCAATATGGTGCAGTTATCGCAACAACTTATGTTTGGTACGATGGCACATTTAATCAATGGATTAATCTGAGTCAATACCAGACACAAAATTTGAGTATTGTTGTCAAAGATATTGCTGGCAACCGAAGCGAAGTTGCTCATCAGTTAGTACCTGTATTTACGAACTCACCAATTACTGCAACAGAGCTAAAACTGGATGTAGATGGTCATATTCTAACAGGAAAGGCAACAGCAGGAATGTCGATTGTTGTTACATCTACTGATGGTCAGATCATTAATGGAGGGTGGAATAATGTTGTGAATGAAGATGGTAGTTTTGCTATTCAGTTAATTGATTACTATCTACAGGGACAGACATTACAAGTTCGAGTTTATGACCAGAATACGAATCAATATAGCCTAATCTCTGAAATTATTGCGCCTTTAGACAATATTGCTCCAATAATTAATGATGTGGTGATTAGTAATGACGGTTATGGTATTACGGGACAAGCTGATCCGAAAGTAACCATTAAAGTAATGGATGCGGATGGAGATTTTAGAGCAGAATTTCAATCGGATGAAGCTGGATATTTCAATGCTAGTATTTATCCACCATTATTACGTGGAGAGCAATTATTTATCACGGCAACGGATTTAGCTAAAAATATAAGTACGCCATTTAATTTTACTTTTACTGCAGATACTAATGCACCACCATCAGCAGATCATGTTGTTTTATCTGAAAATGGTTTCTTCATTGAGGGAACTGCTACACCAAATAGTGAGATGCATATTTTTGATGTGTATAGTAATTATATTGGCGGTGGTTCTGTAGATGAAACTGGATATTTTAATATCCAGTTATACTCACCTCAGGTGAATGGACAAACTTTACGTGTTGTTGTGGAACATAATGGGTATCAAAGCGTTTATACAGAAATTAAGGCACCGATAGACATCGTTGCGCCAAATGCAGCAACACAACTTGTATTGGAAGAAGGAAATATACTTTCTGGGGAGGCTGAAGCATATTCAACTGTTAATATTTTCGATGCTAATAATAATTTAGTTGGTCAGACTACTGTGGGAAGTAGTGGTACTTTCTGGGTGCAATTATGGTCACAATATTGGCATGGTGAAACATTGACAGTAAAAGTAGTTGATGCCAATCAAAATATAAGTGTGGGCTCAACGATTGTTGCTACGAATGATACAACAGTACCGAATGTAGCCACACAACTTGCCATAAATGGATTGGGAGAGCTCACGGGACATGCAGAAAGTAGAGCTATCCTTGAAGTTATATATCATTTTGCTGATCAAGAATCTTCTGTAACTTCTGTAATAAGTACGACGGTTATGGTTGATGGAACTTTCTCTGTTTATATGTATGAGAATGCAACATCATTTGATCTTACTGTTATTGATCGTGCTGGAAATCGTAGTGAAACTATCAATAAAGCAATTAGTGATTTAACTACAATCACTGTTGATCAGTTTAAAGGTGATTCTGCTGATAATACTTATATAGTTGATCATATAATTGATTTTGTTCAAGAATATATTGTTGAGCCGTATGCAATATATAAAGATGTCTGGATTGATAATAGCTATACATATCCAGAATGGGTCACTGAAGGTCATTACGAACAGATATGGTTTGTTGATGGTTATTATGATTCCCAATTGGTCACAAGTGGTTATTCAACTGTACAAAATGTTTATCAAAATCAGAATGGTATAACTTATATTGATAATGGCATGGCAGATAGCGATTATGGTCGATATGAACAACAATATTATGATTTTGCGAATGGACAATGGCAAGAAGGTTATGAATTGACCTATATACGTTCAGAAGAAGGCTGGGTTGATACTAGTCATTATGAAGACGTTTATGTTGATACAAGTCATTATGAAGATGTTTGGGTAGATACTAGCCACTATCAAGATGTTTTCGTAGAAAGCGGTTATTGGGAGAACCAACTTGTTGAATCAGGCTATCGAGATGTTGATTTTGGTGGACACGATAAAATAATTAGCTCTGTGAGTTATAGTCTGGTTGGATATTCTGATTGGTCGACAGGTCTAGAAAGTGGTCGTTATGTTGAAGACTTGGAGTTGGTTGGTTCTGCTCATCTAAATGCAACAGGCAATGCTTTAGATAATCTTTTAACAGGTAACTCTGGTAATAACGTTTTGAATGGGCGTGAAGGTAACGATACCTATATGACTAATGAAGGTACTGATTCCATACTGTTCCAATTGCTAAATAGCCAAGATGCGACTGGTGGGAATGGACATGATACGGTGTTAGATTTTACTTTAGGTGATGTAAGAACTGATACTCAAGCAGACAAAATCGATTTAAGTGAACTATTAATTGACTATTCTAAAGACGTGAGCACATTAGCGAAATTTATTACTGTAGAGCAAGATGCTGGAAACACGACTATTAGTCTTGACCGAGATGGTGAAGGTACAATGTTTAGTAGTGTTTCATTGATAACTTTAAATCAGGTAAATACAACATTAGATGAATTGTTAAATAACCAGCAACTCTTTGTTTAACATTAATATTTATCTTTATAAAAGAGGCTATGAAAATAGCCTCTTTTATTTTGTGCTTTAAATTTAATAAAAACTCTTCACAACTTGTTAAAAAATGACCAAAAAAGATAAGTTTTTTTTCATTTTCCCCTTGAAGCCTTTTTTTTCATCCCCACAAAAGTGACATCTAAATATTTTGTTATTGCTCTGGATTAAAGCAATAACGATTAATCAAAAAGACTTAGTCTGATGGAGTTAATTATGAGCAACATTCGTCCATTACATGATCGCGTTGTAATTCGTCGCGTAGAAGAAGAAACCAAAACTGCTGGTGGTATTTTACTTCCAGGTTCTGCTGCTGAAAAACCATCTCAAGGTGAAGTAATTGCAGTAGGTAATGGTCAAATCACTGAGAATGGCGTACGTGCTTTGGATGTTAAAGTTGGTGACAAAGTATTGTTTGGTACTTATGCAGGTACAACAGTGAAAGTAAGTGGTGAAGAACTCTTAATCATGAAAGAGTCAGACATTTTAGCTGTGTTGGAAGGCTAATCAATCCATAACTCAATTCATTATCAGATTCAGTATTTAAAAAGATTCGGAGTTTAATATGTCAGCTAAAGACGTAAAATTTGGTGATTCAGCTCGTTCAAAAATGATTGCAGGCGTAAACGTACTTGCAGATGCGGTTAAAGTGACTTTAGGCCCTAAAGGTCGTAACGTAGTGATTGACCGTTCTTTCGGTGCTCCGCACATCACTAAAGACGGTGTAACTGTTGCTAAAGAAATTTCATTAAAAGACAAATTTGAAAACATGGGTGCTCAACTTGTTCGTGAAGTTTCTAGCAAAACTAACGACATCGCTGGTGACGGTACTACAACAGCAACTGTACTTGCTCAAGCAATTTTAAATGAAGGGATCAAATCTGTAACTGCAGGTATGAACCCAATGGATTTAAAACGTGGTATTGATATCGCAGTAAAAACTGTAGTTGAAAATATCCGTTCAAATGCAAAACCAGCTGACGATTTCAAAGCGATCGAGCAAGTAGGTTCTATCTCTGCTAACTCTGATACTACTGTTGGTAAACTTATCGCTCAAGCGATGGAAAAAGTAGGTAAAGAAGGCGTAATTACTGTAGAAGAAGGTTCTGGCTTCGAAGACGCGTTAGACGTTGTGGAAGGTATGCAGTTTGATCGTGGTTATATCTCTCCATACTTTGCAAACAAACAAGATACTTTAACTGCTGAACTTGAAAACCCGTTCATTCTTCTTGTAGACAAGAAAATCAGCAACATTCGTGAATTGATTTCTGTTTTAGAAGCAGTTGCAAAAACTGGTAAACCACTTCTTATCATCGCTGAAGATGTTGAAGGTGAAGCGCTTGCTACACTTGTAGTAAACAACATGCGCGGTATTATCAAAGTATGTGCTGTTAAAGCTCCTGGTTTCGGTGACCGCCGTAAAGCAATGCTTCAAGACATCGCAATCTTGACTGGTGCAACTGTTATTTCTGAAGAAGTTGGTATGTCTTTAGAGCAAGCAACTCTTCAAGATTTAGGTACTGCGCACAAGATCACTGTGTCTAAAGAAAACACTGTTATTGTTGATGGTGCTGGTGATGCTGCTGGTATTGCTGAGCGCGTTCAACAAATCCGTGCTCAAATTGAAGAATCTACTTCAGAATATGACCGTGAAAAATTACAAGAACGCGTTGCTAAATTAGCAGGCGGTGTTGCTGTAATTAAAATCGGTGCAGCGACTGAAGTTGAAATGAAAGAGAAGAAAGACCGTGTAGACGACGCGCTTCATGCAACTCGTGCTGCGGTTGAAGAAGGTGTTGTTGCTGGTGGTGGTGTTGCTCTAGTACGTGCGGTTAATGCATTAGATGGCTTAAAAGGCGCTAATGAAGATCAAACAGCAGGTATCAACATTTTACGCCGTGCGATCGAAGCTCCACTTCGTCAAATCGTTGCAAACGCTGGTGATGAGCCATCTGTAGTGATCAATGCAGTTAAAGGTGGTGAAGGTAACTTTGGTTACAACGCTGCAACTGGTGAATATGGCGATATGTTAGAAATGGGTATCCTTGACCCAGCTAAAGTAACTCGTTCTGCACTTGAGCATGCAGCTTCTGTTGCTGGCTTAATGTTAACTACAGAATGTATGATTACTGACATTCCTGAAGATAAACCAGCTGTTCCAGATATGGGCGGTATGGGTGGTATGGGCGGCATGATGTAATAACGCATCAACGCTTTAACCAAAAAAATCCCTGCTTATGCAGGGATTTTTTATTTTTCACGTAATTTTAAGAAATAATTAAGTTCCATTCTTTATATTAAAAACAGGAACAGCAGCTAGAAGTTCCTCTTTTGTTACAACCATGCTTATTTACTTGTAGGCATGGTTTTTTTTAGCCTAATAAAATAATTAACCAAGTAATAGCAATGATAGAGAGTGCAACAAATTGGGCAGCACTTCCCATATCTTTTGCATTTTTAGAAAGCTGATGTTTTTCAAGAGAGACTCGATCAACCACTGCCTCAATAGCCGAGTTGAATAGCTCAACGATCATTGCAAAAAGACATACAATAATCAGTAATACATGCTCACTACGGCTCACATCAAGAAAAAAACTAACCGGAATCAAAATAATATTAATCAAAACAATTTGGCGAAAAGCTGCCTCATTTTTATAAGCTGCTTTAAATCCTGAAATAGAGTAGCCCGTTGCATTTAATATGCGCTTAAGACCACTTTTACCCTTATAGGGAGAATAGCTATTCATATACTTATATTTCTGACACTTTTCATGCATTATATAATTTGGGTCTTAAAAAATTATTAAATCTTTTTTAAAGATTTCGACTTTATAACTCAATAGAGAAGAAAAGATGAAAAAATTATATGTAGCGTTGGGCATTGCAATTGGAAGCATCCATGCAAGTTATGCTGAGCCAACAGCAACCTCGCAAGTACCAGGATATTATCACCATCAATTTGGAAACTACCGCGTAACCTCTTTGCTTGATGGTACGATTTATTTAAATCCTGATTTATTCAAAAATTTAAATCAGGCCCAGAAAACTAAAATCTTAACAAAATATGCTGCTGTTAATGAGAAAGGGATTCAAACCTCGGTAAATGCATTTTTAGTGGATGATGGAAAAAGTTTAACGCTTGTAGACAGTGGAGCAGCAAGTTGTTTTGGCCCACAACTTGGCTCGATTGCAAAAAATATTGAATTGGCAGGTTATAAGCTTACTGATGTAAAAACTGTCTTACTTACTCATCTACACCCAGACCATGTGTGTGGTATTGCTCAAAATGGAAAAGCCGTATTTCCAAATGCAACTGTATATGCACATGAGCGTGAAGCTAATTACTGGTTAAATCCAGCGTCTGAAAAAACAGTGCCAGCAGACAAAAAAGAAAGTTATTTGGGTACTGTTAAAAACGTAAAAACTGCTCTTGCTCCATATCAAGCGAAAAAAGCATTCAAGACATTTAAAGACGGTGATGTCATTCACGGTTTTGAAGTAATCGATACGCGCGGTCATACACCAGGCCATCATAGCTTCCGCTTAAAAAGTAATGATCAGCAAATTATTTTTGTTGGAGACATTGTCCACTCACATTCATTGCAATTTGATGCTCCAAAAACTGGGGTAGATTTTGATGTGAATTCTGAACAGGCGATTAATACTCGTCTAAAAATGTTTGCTGAAATTTCAAATAAGCAACAATGGGTTGCCGCACCACATTTACCATTCCCGGGCATTGGCCATGTTTATAAAGTAAATGCTGAGCAATATCAGTGGATCCCACTTTATTTTGATAATGTTGTAGAGAAATAAAAAAACAGGGCATTTATTGCCCTGTTTTTTTTATTAAAAACTTTAATTATTTTGTGGCTTTTTCATAATTAATAACGGCTTCACGGCCAAGTGCTGGATCATCTGTAAAGACACCATCAACACCAGCTTTAAAATAGGCTTCAAACTCTTTTAAAGCACCAGATGGACAGCGCTCCGCTGGTTTATCTTGACTGCACTTTAAATGCGTTGGTAAATAATAATTTTCTGGGCGGAAAGTATAAGGATGTACTTTTAACCCAGCTGTATGTGCATCAGTGATAAACGAAGTTGTTTGAACCGAGCCACTGTCATTAAAGTTAAGAATATAGCCTTTGCTTGGCCCTACACCGTTTGCATATTTAGCCACGTCTTTTAAGCCTTGTGCTGTGGCTAAATCGGCATAAGTTTTAGTTTCGCCAGATTCAACGAAGTCGGCTGGTTGAGAGGTTTTAGCGTCATATAATTGAATGATTTGTGCATGTTTAATCGTTTTATGAAGGTCGAGCTGATCTTTTAAATATTTTAGATTACTCACTTCAAAAGACTGTAAATAGACAGGTGCAATATCACGTGTATATTTGTATTTGGCTAAGGTTTTAAGAAGGGTATCTTCCATTGCCAGTTTCTGATTTTTAAAGTAAGTCGGATGTTTGGTTTCAATATATAAACCAATAATTTTTCCCGTTTTCTTATAATTTGCTTCAGCTAGTTCAATCACTTGTTCTAGCGTCGGGACAGGGTAGAGGTCATTATAGGCTGTGTTTGCTGGTCGGAACTCTGGAATACGTTCACGCGCTTTAAGCTGCTGTAATTCACTTAAAGTGAAGTCTTCTGTAAACCAGCCTGTTAAGTCTTTACCATCAATATTTTTTGTTGTTTTACGGTCTGCAAACTGAGTTAAAGTGCTTACATTGGTTGTTCCACCAATCTCATTTTCATGACGAGTAACCAATACGCCATCTTTTGTAGAGACTAAATCAGGTTCAATGAAATCTGCGCCATCATCAATCGCTTTTTGATATGAAGCTAATGTGTGTTCAGGACGCAAAGCGCTCGCGCCGCGGTGTCCTACCACTAAAATTTTAGGAAGTTGATATTCTGGTGTGGTTGGTGAGTTTTCAGTTTTATCGTCATCATTACAACCAACCAAGCTAATTAAACTTAAGCATAAAAGTGCTCTTTTAAACATAATTCTACTCATATTGTTTTAGTCGAAACGTATTTAGTCTGATGATTGAACTTGACGTGATCATGAAGAATTCATGAATTTTCAGTGACACTTGTTAAAACCTTGTTTATGGGTTTGTAGGAAATGCCAGTTCTTGCTTTGTTTTTGTTCTAATTGCATTTATTGTGTTAATTCTACTTGTCTTTTTTATATCGCTCGTTGATGATCAAGAGGGCAAATTTGGTATTGCCATCTGTTAATTGACGACCTAATTCTGAGCAGCCATGCTATCTAAATTTTTTATTCAGCGTCCCATTTTTGCCAGTGTACTCGCAATTATTGTTATGGCATTTGGTATTTTCTCGGTGCTGAATTTACCCGTAGAGCGCTATCCTGATATTGCCCCTCCTAAAATTACAGTCTCGGCAAGTTATAGTGGTGCGGATGCACAAACGGTTGAGCAAAGTGTTACTCAGATTTTAGAACAACAAATACAAGGTATTGATAATTTACTTTATTTCAGCTCTACCAGTGATTCATCAGGACGTAGCCGAATTACTATTAGTTTTGATAATGGCACAAATCCAGATACAGCACAGGTCCAAGTACAAAATAGTATTAGTGGGGTCATAAGACGTTTACCCGATGAAGTACAACGCCAAGGGGTGACCGTGAGTAAGTCACTCGGCGATACTTTTATGGTGGTAGGCTTATATGACTCAACTGGTAAATCGGGCAATATTGAGCTATCGGACTATTTAACTACGCATGTGGTAGATGACCTGAACCGTATTGAAGGGGTGGGTGAGTCTGATGTTTTCGGTTCGCAATATGCGATGCGAATCTGGCTAAATCCAGAGAAATTAAAACAATATAATTTAATGCCAAGTGATGTAGCGAATGCAATCACTGCTCAAAATACACAAGTTGCCGCAGGTGCAATCGGTGATTTACCTGTCATTGATGGACAATATTTAAATACGAAAGTCACCGCAGGATCTCGACTAAAAACAGTCGAAGATTTTAAAAATATTGTAGTGAAAGCAAATCAAACAGCGAGCTATGTCTACTTAAAAGATATTGCTAGAGTCGAGTTGGGTGCAGAAAATTATCAGTCTTTTAACACTATTAATGGCTATCCGGCCGCTGGTTTAGGCATTTCACTATCTTCTGGTGCAAATGCGATTCAGACTTCTAAACTCATCCATCAAACTCTAGATCAGCTTACAACCAAGCTACCTGCTGGCTATAAAATTGTTTATCCACGAGATAATACGCCGTTTGTCCAAGAGTCTATTAAGGAAGTTGTAAAGACGCTTATTGAAGCCATTATTTTAGTTATTTTGGTGATGTTCCTGTTCTTGCAAAGCTGGCGCGCTACACTCATTCCGAGTATTACCGTTCCTGTTGTTATTTTAGGAACTTTTGCTGTTTTATATGTACTCGGTTTTAGTATTAACACCTTAACGCTGTTTGCATTGGTGCTCGCCATTGGTTTGCTAGTCGATGATGCGATTGTGGTGGTTGAGAATGTTGAACGGCTCATGCATGAACAGCATTTAACGCCGAAAGAGGCAGCCATTGAGTCGATGGGAGAAATTAGTGGAGCCTTAGTCGGAATTACATTGGTTTTAACTGCTGTTTTTATTCCAATGTCGTTTTTAGGTGGTTCAATTGGCGTGATTTACCGTCAGTTTTCCATTACATTAGTTGCAGCTATGGCGTTATCACTCGTTGTGGCATTAGTCTTAACACCCGCTTTATGTGCCTTAATTTTAAAACCGAATCCAGAGCCTATGCGCTGGGCAGTTTGGTTTAATAAAAAAATTGATCAACTTAAAAATCAATATATCAAAATCGTTCAAACAAGCATCCGTTACAGTAAATCAGTTATCGTGATTTTTGTGGCTTTGATTGCAGTTTTTGCACTGTTCTATAGTGGTTTAAAAAGTGGATTTATTCCTAAAGAAGACCAAGGCATTTTAAGTGTTCAAATTAAGCTTGTTGATAGTGCCCCGATCTCACAAAGTCAGAAAATTGGAGAACAAGTCCGTCAATATTTCTTAACTCAAGAAGATAAGAATGTGGATTTGGTTTTGATCCGCTATGGTCGAAATTATTCTGGTACAGGCCAGAACTTGGCACAGGGATTTATTGCCTTAAAACCTTGGGATGTACGTACTGGAAAAGAAAATTCAGCTGACGCTATTCAAAAGCGTGCGATGAAATATTTTAGTCAGTTCAATAATGCACAAATTAATGTGACATTACCTGCTTCAGTCAATGGTTTGGGCCAAACCGATGGTCTGGATTTATGGATTCAAGATTTGAATGGGCAAGGGCAAGATTTTCTAGATAACACCTTCCGTCAGTTGCAAACGCAGAGTAAAAGCTATTCAAGTTTTGAAAACTTTGATAAGCAATCTACTAACAGTAAAGCAAACCTCAATATCAAAATTGATCAGAAACAAGCATTAGCAAATGGATTAGAACTACCCGCGATTAACAACACCTTGTCGAGTGCATGGGGTGGAACGTATGTAAATGACTTTATTGACCGTGGTCGTATCAAGCGTGTCATGATCCAAGGTGATGCCCAGTTCAGATCAAAACCGGAAGATTTATATAATTGGTCTGTACGTAATAACCAAAATGAGATGGTACCTTTTAGCTCGTTTGCTAACTTCAGTTGGGGTGGTGCTCCTGAAATTGTAAAACGTTATATGGGGTATAGTGCCTTACAGCTTCAAGCAGATGTTGCAAGTGGTAGTAGTTCAGGTCAGGCAATGAAAGATGTTGAACAACTCGTAAATCAGCAAAAAGACGTTGGCTTGGCATGGACCGGTCTATCTTTTGAAGAGCAGAAGTCGACAAATCAGGCCGTCTGGTTATATTTAATCTCTGCAGGCTTTATCTTCTTATGTTTAGCTGCTCTATATGAAAGCTTGAGCATTCCAGCCGCTGTGATGACCTCTATTCCGCTAGGTGTCGGAGGAAGTGTCATATTCTCTTATATTTTCGGACTACCCAATGATGTGTATTTCCAAATTGCGCTATTAACCACAATTGGATTGTCTTGTAAAAATGCGATTTTAATTGTTGAGTTCGCCGCCTTGGCTCAAGAAAAAGGGAAGAGTGCAATTGAAGCAGCTTTAGAAGGCGCGAGCTTACGTTTAAGACCGATTTTAATGACTTCTTTGGCTTTTGGTGCAGGTGTGATTCCTCTTGTCTTTGCGCAAGGGGCAGGGGCTGTAAGCCGTCAAGAAATCGGTATTAGTATTTTAGGTGGCGTAATGTTTGGTACAGTACTGGTTCTTTTCTTTATTCCAGTCATGTACGTGTTGCTGCGTTCCTTGTTCAGATCGAAAGCTACTAGTTAAAAGTAAACAATTTAAAAATAGGTATTAAATCAAGTATATTAAGATTAACTACTCTTCATATATTTGATTTAAATGCCTCAAGAAAAAAAATTAACAGAGCAACAGGTCATCGCACTAGAACGAGATCTGGCCAAGTTTGCAACCATGATGGACAGTGCGGTTCGCATTCCTTTTACAAAGCAGGGCATTGGTGCCGATGCTGCGCTGAGTACGATTCCAATTGCAGGTGATGTCGCTGGTTTCGCATTGACCTGTTATGCCATCTATAAAGCTAAACAAATTGGTGTGCCTCAGCATAAGTTGACTCCAGTCATCAAACTCGCTGTTGTAGATGCTGTAGTAGGCTTTGTTCCTGTGGCTGGGACTATTTTTGATATTTTTATAAGACCCAGTCGAAAAGCACTAGATGTAGTTCATACGCATATACGCGAAGAATATGCGATTCAGAGTGATATTCATGTCGTTCATCCATACTTACATGAAAAGCTCGAAAAGAAGCAGCAGAACTCAGCTTTCTGGCGAAATCCTGTTGTCAGTTGGTTATGGTTGCATATTCCCGATTTAGTAGGTGCGCTTGTACTGCTTTTAATTGGATTAGCTGTTTGGTGGGGCGCAAGCTATCTTTGGAGTTTCTATCAAACCATGTAATAAAAAATAAAGCCTCCATTTGGAGGCTTTATTTTTACATTAAACGTTTTATGGGCAATCTAATTGATGTAAAGCTGCCACACGCTGTTCAATTGTTGGGTGGGTTTGGAACAAAGCAGCTAAGCTGAAACCTTGTTCTTTACCTTCCGCAATTGCGAAGGCTTTCATTTCTTTTGGCATTTGATCTGGCATTTCCGTCTCAGCTTGGAGACGTAATAATGCAGAAATCATTGCTTGTTTACCTGCTAAACGTGCACCTGCTTCATCAGCACGGTATTCACGATAACGAGAGAACCACATCACAATGGCAGAAGCGAGAATACCAAAGACGATATCCAATACCATGGTAATAATGAAGTAACCCATACCCGGGGCTTCATCGTCTTGACGACCAAAGACATTACGGTCGATAAAGTCACCAACTACACGAGCAAAGAACATAACAAAGGCGTTCACAACACCTTGGATGAGCGCTAGGGTAACCATGTCACCATTCGCAACGTGACCAATCTCGTGCGCAAGCACAGCACGTAGCTCATCTTTGTTCATACGTTCAAGTAGACCAGATGAAACGGCAACTAAGGCATCATTTTTGTTCCAGCCTGTTGCAAAGGCATTGGATTGATATGATGGAAAAATACCAACCTCTGGCATATTAATACCAGCACGTTGAGAAAGTTCAGCGACTGTTTGCAATAACCAGCTTTCAGCTTGGTTACGAGGAGCATTCGGGTCGATCAGTTCTGTACCGGTCGTTTTCTTAGCCATCCATTTTGACATGAATAACGAGATTAAAGATCCCACCATACCAAACACAAAACAGATCACTAAAAGGTTGCCTAGATTCAAGCCACCCGCGCCATGGTAACTACCGACACCGAAGAGTGACAAAATAATGCCAGCTACAACCAGTACCGCGAGGTTGGTAAGCAAAAACAAACCAATCCGCATCATTGAGAAAATCCTCTTATAAATAAAATGTTATCTGATTTACAAATTCGAAATCATGAAGCTAATATGCGGGGCTTGGGGGAAAAATTCAAGAAAAAAATAAGGAATTGATACATTCTTTCATTTAGCAGAATGTGCCTAAATTTAAAGAATAATTGGCTAAGTTCGTCAAAATGGTAAAGATCAGGTAATAGATCATTACAATTTAAAACATCTGAACTAACCTAAATAGAACTGCGAGCCGCCGTTCTTCTTTACTGTTTATTCAATTCGTATATGGGCAATTGCGGTGGCATTATTGGTGACATAAGTGCCTGTTGGTGCATCGGTATAGGTACCGTCAGATAAAGTCACGATTTGACGAGAAGATGAATATTTAGGTGCTGGTGCTGAGATTTGAGCTGTTGTGTTTTCTGCCAAATTAGAAGGATGTGAAACGGTTTGTACTGAAGTATTTGTAAAAGATGAAAAACCTGAACCCGATGCATATAGGTTTTGGTATCGACTTGTTACACGGCGCACATAATCTTGTGTTTCACGGAAAGGGGGAATACCGCCATATTTGTCGACATTACCTTCACCGGCATTGTAAGCCGCAAGTGCCATTTGCGTGTTTCCATTAAAACGCTTGAGTAACCAGCTTAAATATTTAGCGCCTGCAAAAATATTTTGTTGCGGGTCATAGGCGTTAGAGACATTAAAACGACGGGCAGTCGCAGGCATGAGCTGCATTAACCCTTGAGCACCTACTGGCGAACGAGCTCTTACGTTAAATCCTGACTCGGTGTGCATAACGGCTTTAATTAGACCTTCTGAAACACCATGTTGTTGTGCAGCTTGTCTAATAATGTGGTCGAAAGCGTTCTTATTTTTATTGTAGCTTGGCAAAACAGAAGCTTCTGATGCTCCCCAGTTTGTATAACTGTGAATATTACTATCAGGGTAATAGGTCACTTTTACTTTTTTAAGGGAGTGGTCATAGCTTTTTCGGTTGGTGAGCAATGTACTACCGTTTTTATCTTGGTAAATATACATTTGACCCGCTGAACTCGAAGTTGTGCCGACCGTAAAAGTGGTCATCCCCAGCAAACAAGAAACAAGAAATTGAACCGAATTTTTCATTTTATGTTATTCACAATTTTTAGGTACTCAAAACTTGCAAAAGAGTTTATCAAAAAATATTACTTAAAGAAGATTTGTGTAATTTTTTTTATTTCGACTCTTTCAAAAAATCAAGCTGATTTGTTCGAATGCTCATCAAAAAAAATTAAAAAATTTTTTTAAAATGATTCTATTGACATGGTTAACTTGTTGATTATTAATAACAAAAAACATTGGTTAAAAAATGATCAATTTAAAGAAAACCCTTAACAGAAGGCCAAAACAGTTTGTCAAGTACGAAGAAATCCACAATTTTATCCACAGGTTTTGTGGAAAACTGTGGAAAAGTCCAAAAAGTAAGCATTTTGCACAAATTTTGAACGCTTCAGTCAAAATAGAGCATGTGTTTTGCATCATGCACGAGCAATGTGACGACTTCAAGAATTGAAACTATTCTTTTGATGCGATTCTCTTCTGAATCATATAAAATTGCGCGGTATTTTTATTTATGGGTATATCTCGTCTATGTACGCGCCAGTTGAGTCCAATCAGGGATTTAATTTTAAGCCTGAACTTCCAACAAGCTCGGCCTATTACCGTTTGCTCAAGAAGCTTCGCCGTCAAGTTGGGCATGCTATTCGTGACTTCAATATGATTGAAGATGGCGATAAGGTCATGGTGTGTGTGTCTGGTGGTAAAGACAGTTATACCTTGCTCGATATTTTGTTGCAGTTTAAGCGTATCGCACCGATTAATTTTGAGGTGGTTGCGGTTAACCTCGACCAAAAACAACCAGGCTTTCCTGAAGATGTTTTGCCTCGTTATATGGAAGAGAACAACATTCCATATTACATTTTAGAAAAAGACACCTATACCATTACTAAACGCTTAACGCCGGAAGGTAAAACCTACTGTGCAGTATGTTCACGTTTACGCCGTGGTTCTTTATATGGCTTTGCACAAGAGATTGGTGCCACTAAAGTTGCTTTAGGTCACCACCGTGATGACATCATTGCAACGTTCTTCTTGAATTTGTTCCATGGCGGTAGCTTAAAGGCGATGCCTCCAAAGCTTTTATCGTCAGATAAAAAGAACATTTTGATTCGTCCTTTGGCATATGTTGAAGAAAAAGACATTATTAAATATGCCGAGATTCGTCAGTTCCCAATCATTCCATGTAACCTTTGTGGTTCGCAGGAAAACTTACAACGCGCAATGCTTAATGAAATGCTACGTGAATGGGATAAACAATATCCGAAGCGCTTACACAGCATTTTCGGGGCATTACAAAACGTATCTCCGTCTCAGTTAGCAGACCGCGAATTGTTTGATTTCGAGGCTCTAGATTCTCAGCGCGAGTTGGATATTAAAGATCCGGAAGAACTTAAGAACCGTTTAGATGTCGTGAACTTAAGCTTTGCTGCTGAATAAACGCTAGCATAAAGAATGTTAAAGGCACTTTATAAACAAGTGCCTTTAATGTATCAAAATACTAAAAAATGAATGTTCCGTACAAAAAGTCATAGCCCAAAATTTAAATTACATGCTATAACAAGCCACAAGCAGAATTGCTTCACATGATGTTGTCTGGATAGACAACCAGAGAAATTGAACAAATAAATTTGAGGAAGAATCATGCCTGCATTTTTAACTGAAGATTGGTTTGCGACTGTCGAAAAATTAACTGCTGAAGCAGGTGATCTTAATTTGCCGCCCGCTCTTGCGAACTTGGCAATTAATTTAGTAGTGACAGATGCTTCTGGAAATACCGAATTAGCTTTAGATGGGGGTAAAATCCAAAAAGGTTTGTCTTCAAATGCCAAAACAACTTTAAATATGGATGCTGAAACTTTACGTAAAGTATTCTTAGAGTTTGATATGGCTGCTGCTATGCAGGCATTCATGACTGGTAAAATTAAAGTTCAAGGCGACATGTCTCAATTAATGGCTTTACAAACAGCTAAGCCAAGCCAAGAACAAAAAGATTTGTTTAAGAAAGTATTAGAGCATACTGCTTAAATCTAAAAGAATTCATATAAAAAGCTTACCCATAGAGGTAAGCTTTTTATTTGTACAAACAATGAATTTATCAACTTTTAAAAATAAAAATTAGATATTGATTCGTGTTTGCGCCGTTTTGATATGTTCAAGATAAGCACGAATACGAGTGACATATTGAACCGCTTGCTTATATCGACCATTTCGCGTTTTATTACTTTGCAAATAGTCATAGAGGTTGACCCATTTGTTCGGATCTTTCCCTTGAGATTGCAAGCGCTTCTGAATCTGACTTACCGCACCTGGTCCCATGTTATAGGCCACAAGCGCATACCAGTTCCGATCAGGGAACGGAATATTATCAAATTCGGTTAGCATCAGATCGTAATACTTCGCGCCGCCCTGAATACTCTGAGCAGGATCGCTACGATTGCTTACACCCATTGCTCGAGCAGTGCTATTGGTTAGCATCATTAAGCCGCGAACACCTGTGGGAGAAACAGATTCTGGCTTTAAATATGACTCTTGATAACCAATTGCGGCAAGTAAATGCCAATCTAGATCATACTTCGCTGCGCTTTGCTTAAAGCTCGCTTTGTAAATCGGTAAACGTGTGCTTAAGTCACGTTGAATGGTTGACCATGCTTCTGGTTTCACCACATTGCGGTTATAAAAAGAGGCAAGCTGCTCGGTCACACCATTTTGCTTACTTTGGCATACAAAGCCGCTGGCGGTCTGTGTGAGTGGGTCATCAGCCTGTTTAAATACCCAACTCAACTCAGGATTTAAGCCATTTTTTTGCAAATTTGCTGTGTCACCACAACTTGCAGAAAACGACATTAAACCTTTGTTTTCGATTGTGCTTAAACCTGCTGTAGTCATCGCAAAGTTTGCTTTACCTTGCTGAACCCATCTAAGAGCAGTGGCATTGTCTGCCACGATTTTAAAGTCCAGCTTTACATTTAGGTTCTGCGCATAGTTACGTGCTAAGTCGTAACCAAAACCATGTAAAAACTGATCTTCTTTGAAAACGGTTGTCGGGCTTTCTACCGCAACAACAGTTAAAGTGTTTGTGTTAACTACAGTATTGTACTGTAGGGTTTTTCCTGCATTAAGACTATGAAATGGGAGAAATATAGTACTGAGTGCAAGCGCTTTTAACGGGAGAGAAGAAAATAAAGAGTTAAGGCAAAGCCTCGACCCAGAACTTGAATTACTGTGCATGTTGTCTCCGCTACAGATAATTTATGCCCTAAAAGTCAGACAAAAAGCTGCCATAACTTCTAAAAGTTGATAAATTCAATAAGGGGTGGGCAGTCATGACGTCATTCAAAATGACATGAAATGAAAAAAACAAACTGTGTAGAAAATCTACATAGTCTTCGAGTGGGTTAAAAAATGCTCAACATTTAAACTGCGCGCATCATAATATTGAAAAAAAGTAATGTCAAATTTTGTACAATTAAAACTTCGATATATCATCATAAACACATGAATTTCTTAAGGAAGAAAATTTATACACTTCTGATGTGAGAAAATAGGGTATAAAATGCTACATCTTGTAAGCGATATGTTGTTGAACAGTGGTTTTTAATCATGAAATCTAACTTAATCACTCGGTCAGGGCATGACAAATTAGTTGCTGAATTAAAACAACTTTGGCATGAAGAACGTCCGGAAATCACCAAAAAAGTAAACTGGGCTGCAAGCTTAGGTGACCGCAGTGAAAACGCGGATTATCAATATAATAAGCAGCTCCTCAGAAAAATTGATCGACGTGTACGTTATTTAGGAAAACGCTTAGAAGAATTAAAAATTGTTGATTACTCTCCTGAGCAAGACGGCAAAGTTTATTTTGGTGCTTGGGTCGAGATTGAAAACGAAGAAGGTGAGCAAAAAACTTTACGTATTGTTGGAATTGATGAAATTTATGATCATCACCCTCAACATATCTCGATTGAGTCACCTATGGCTCGCGCATTGCTCGGCAAAGAAGTCGATGATGAGATTGAAGTACACACGCCATCAGGAAAAAAGCTGTGGTATATCAATACAATTCGCTATGAAAAGACAGAAAACTCAGAAATTTAAATAGATTTGTGTTTATTTTGAGCGGTTGAATTAAAAATTAAATAAAAGATTTGCCAACTTCAATTTTTATTTATATTATAGCGCTCGTTGGAAGCGTGGCAGAGCGGTTTAATGCACCGGTCTTGAAAACCGACGAGGGTGTGAGTCCTCCGTGAGTTCGAATCTCACCGCTTCCGCCAGATTCTTAAAAAAGCCCTTGTTAATGACAAGGGCTTTTTTTTATACCTAGTGTCTACATTACAGTAAGATTTAGCTTAAATACTGCTAATAAATCCTGAAAATTTCATATAAATCAAACAAGTATATATTTTAATCAAAATTACTATATTTATATAATATATTTTTTATTTTCAATATCTTACCAATTAAGCTTCTATATATCAGAATCGAACAAGTTATTTGTAGAATATTCATTTATTGATATATGATGAGCCAATATTTAGAAACTGTTTCAAAACATAATTCTATTGTTCAGCGAGCAAGTTCAAGGAAGGAATGATGCTGAATTCAGTTTTCTAAACCCGATATCTGGAAATCATTTCCGCCCCAAAATTGTATTTTGACCCATTGGTTGGCAATGCCTGACTCTTTTGTAGAGTAGGTGTTTCCTATTTTAGGATGTATCTATGAAAAAATTATTTAGTGTTCTGTTCAGCGCATCTGTTCTAACACTGACTGCATGTAATAAAGAACCTGCAAAAACTGAAAATACAGCTTCAGCTAAAGATAAAACTGAGTCAGTACGAACTATTAAACTGGTTTCTACAGGTTCAGACACAGACGTATGGAAATACGTTGCAACGCTTCCTGAAACTGCTCAAGCGGGCATTAAACTCGAAGTGACTAACCTAACTGACTATGTTGTATTGAATACATCTGTAGCAAGTGGCGAACAAGACGTAAATGCGTTCCAGTCATTTAACTATTTGGCAGCTTATAACTCTTCAAATACAGCTAAAGTTGCTGCTGTTGCGACAACTTACCTAGAGCCAATGGGTATTTATGCAAATAAAGTTAAATCTGTTGAAGAGTTCCCACAAGGCGCAACTATCGCGATTCCAAACGATACTGCCAATGAAGCGCGTGCTTTAACATTATTACAGTCTGCTAAACTGATTAAACTCAAACCAGACTTTGACCCTGTAAAAGGGACGACCAATGACGTCGTTGAAAACCCTAAAAACTTACAATTAAAACCAATTCAAATGACTACAGCCGTTCGTGTTAAAAACGATGTAGACGCGATTGTGTTAGGTAATACATTGGCACTTGAGGGTGGTCTCAATGTAATGAAAGATTCTATCTTCCGTGAGCCTATTGACCAGTCTACAAAGCTTTATGTGAATTTGTTAGGTGTTGCTGAAGCGAACAAAAACGACCCGATCTATACAAAACTTGGTGAACTTTACCACTTACCTAAAGTTCAAAAGTTTGTGAGCGAAAAATTCGGTGGAACAAAAGTTGAAGTGAACAAGCCTGTTTCTGAATTTGCAGACATCAAATAAGTAATTTTTTAATTTAAAATTATTTTTAAAAGCTAAGTCTCGGTGATGGGGCTTAGCTTTTTATTTATTAGTTTAAGAATATTATTCTCTAGAAAAATAAATTGCTAACATAAGTATAAGAGTAATTAAAACTCCCACACCTACGCTGATAGTTACTAGTTCTAGATTAAATATCTCTTTCCATAAGCCATGTGCTCCCCAATCACCATCTATTCCTCGATTATTAGATTTACGGCCATAGGTAGCTGCTACACCAAAACCTAAAGTAGAAAACAAGAAACAAGCTAAAGTAAGTTTTAGAGGGTTAAACCTTGAAAATAAAGGGATTAATATTGTTGCAATAAATAATAGTCACAACAAAGGCGGTGATGATATGCTTCCAGTTATCCATAACTTCTCATTAAATTTTATTGTTTATAGCGTGTAGGAGAGAATACTTTCCTAGATATCGGTATATTTTATCTTGTATCAGTGGCGGAATATATAACAGGTGGCTGGATAAAAACCTCTAAGGCATAGAAATAGGAGTATATTTTCCTATTGGAAAGTTCCATCTTTTTAGATATGTGGTATAGCTGCACCATTCCTCAAAGCTAGATAATTTTACTTCTAGCCCCATTCCATCTTTCTCACAGCGATATACAGCCCAAGCCATATTTCTAGATTTATCAAATTTTAGTTCAACAAGTTTTGCTTCACTAAAACAGTTTTTTAAAGGAATCTGTAAAAGTCCATTTCCTGATTGATCTGGATGAAATAAATTGAGTTTTTTAGCTTCTAATAATTCTTCTTTTAATTCAGGGTAACGAATTACTGAGTAAGCGGTAGGGAAGCAATTTCTTCCTGGGCCACCATTCGGTGAGTTTTTCATTCTTTCTCCCCAATTGAGAACAAATTCTTTTGGAGATATCTCAGATTCTTTTTTATTAAAAAAATAAATAGCTGTAAGTGCTATAAGTAGACTACTCAATACTAATAAGATTATCTTCACCTATTCTTACCTTGTCTTTATAAGTTAAATTTTCCTAAAATACACAACACAGCTTATATCAGATATTTATATAGAACCACATTGAAATAGTTTGTTTTGGCTGGTTGCTTTATTTGTTTTTTAATAGATCAAAGCTATCAGGCTTAAATTTATATTAGTTTTAGAAAAACATTTACTAAATAACTTATCTAATCTATATTCTTTTTATCTGAAAAATTTATACATATTAAGTACCTTTCCGAAAAGCAAACATGAGAAAAATTATAAAATAGGTCGAGAAATACCCTTTTATAAAAATATGTCTTAAGCTTTCTTCAAAATAAAGAGGGTAATATTTTCTTATGAAAATAGAGAAAAAGATTGAAAAAATCATAAATAAAAAAATATAGAAGACTTTTGAAAACATTATATAATTTTCAGAAAATTCTTTTTTATTAAAAAATAGATTTGTTATTTTTTCTGTAAGAAAAATTGAGACTAGAGAAGTGAGTACTCCTAATATAATACTAAATAAAATTATATTTATCATTTAAATTCCTGCTTTTAAATAGTGAAATCATTTTTTATTTCCTGAATGAATCATTAAATATCAGAATATACTCTTTTTTAAGACTCTATTTCTATCCTAAAGAATTGAACAGCCTCCCAAGCCAATTTCTTTCCCCCTTTATAAACCCTCATTTAACAATAGCTCTCTTATTATTTATCCTTACTTTTTAATGATCTAATTTAAAACAAATGTCATTTTGTGTGCTTGACTGCAATAGAACAGGGCACTATTCTTTGCCTGCTGGCCACATTGCCAGTCGGTTTTAGCAGACCGCATCAAACGTGCATTAAAAGTTTCATACTTTTAGTGTTGAGCCCTCGTGCCCCCTCTGCGGCGGAACGGGAGGGGGACACCTTCGGGTGTGCTGGCCACGTTTGACCAGTCTGCTAACCCCCATTCGTTCTGCCACCATAATTCTATAAATGTCTGGCGGAACTTCAAATAAAAAGGAGTTGGCTTTGCACATTCTTAATTTCTTGGCAGCCTTTGCCAAAGTCTATATCGACACTACTTAAATTTATAAGTAGCTTGATAGCTATTAGCGCTTTCAGGCTTTAATTCGTCGCGACCAAAAACTTAATCAACAATAAAACTTGAGATGTGCAAAACACAGTCTTAACGGCTTTGCTATACCTTTTTTTCTCCCAAAAAAGTATCTCGTTTACATACAACAAGAATTTTTATAACGGTAAAACTATGCCAAATTTAGTGATCTCCCCACGTGCCATACAAGTCGTAAATAAATCAATTAATCTGTTTCACAACTACGGATTTCATACCGTTGGAGTCGACAGAATCGTGAAAGAGTCTCAAATTCCAAAAGCGACTTTTTATCATTACTTTCACTCTAAAGAGCGTTTTATCGAAATCTGCATGATCGTGCAAAAAGAACGTTTAAAAGAAAAAGTAGTTTCAATGGTTGAGTACACCAGTCAAACAAGTGTGGTGGATAAACTTAAGAAACTTTATGTCTTACACACCGATTTGGAGGGGCTTTACTATCTATTATTTAAAGCAATTTTTGAAATCAAACTGACCTATCCAAAAGCCTATATCACCGCAATGAGATATAGAACATGGTTGCTTAATGAAATCTATAGTCAGTTAATAAAACTAAAAAAAGATGCTTCTTTTCAGGACGCCAAATTATTTTTATATATGATTGAGGGGACTATTATTCAGCTTTTAAGCTCGGGTCAAGTAGGGGATAGAGAGATGATATTAGACTGTTTTTTGAAGCAGTTTAAATAGGATGAATGAAGCATGAAAATATTCCTGTTAAATCTGCTTAAGTGAGTTTGCCAGATGTTTCTTCAAGCTATTAATAATTGATACGATGTTTAAATGTCTAATTTAAAAAGCCCTTTTTGTCATAAGGGCTTTTGTTGTGGGGCTATTCTTTATATTGCCATGCTTTTAAAAAGGTACGACACACTTCTTCATTTAACTGTTTTAGTTCTTCTGGAGTCGGAATATTTCCACTAATCAGTGTAGCTGGATAGGTATAACCCATTACGGCACCGAGAAAAGCCTTTGTTGCTTCCTCTGGCTGATCAATTTTAACAATACCAGCATTGTGTGCAGTTGCAAGAATATCGGTTAAAGATCTTTTAATATTCCCTTGAGTACGTTGCTGAATTTTAGGAAGAATTTCCTTCATTTCAACTAAGGCAATAATCAGCAATCTTTGCAGGCGAATGACGTCAATATGATAAAAATGATTTTGTACAGACTGCCCAATTTCTAACAATAATTGATCTAGACGCTTATTTTTCAATTCATGCTGTTCAATGAAAGGTGCTTCCATTTCTGCTTTTAAATGATCAAAAACTTCAATAAGTAGAGCTGTCTTGGTCGGGAAGTGATTATATAAAGTTTGTCGATTTGTACCGGCTTTTGCAGCAACAGTTTCTAAGCGGACTTCTAACCCATGCTCAAGGAATAGTTCACGGGCTGCTGCCACAATAATAGGGCGAATTCGAGACGGACGACCTGGTGATTTTTTTAGCATATCAGTTTTCTTGCACATCATATTTATTTACTTTACAGTAAAGTAAATAAATTGTCTATAAGTCTAGGGTGCCAAAATATGTTTGGTTCGGTTTTTTTTAATCATAAGTACTTGTGGTTATTACCTTTGCTACTTTTTCTTAATGGATGTGATTCTGATCCGCCTGCCCCTAAAAATATTCAGCAGGTAGGCACGATCACTATAAAACCAGAGACGATTGAATCTAACTATCAATTGGCTGGAAGAACGGTGGCCTCTGAAATTTCTCAGGTCCGCCCACAAGTCAATGGAGTAGTAATAGAGCAATTATTTAAAGAAGGTACGCAAGTAAGCAAAGGCCAACCACTTTATAAAATTGATTCATCACTCTATCGGGATGGCGTGGATGAAGCCGCTGGTAATCTTGCATTAGCAAAAGCCACTGTAAATTCGACTCGTTTACAAGCTGAGCGCTATAAAGAATTAATTAAAGTAAATGGGGTGAGTCAACAAGAGCTTGATAATGCTCAAAGTGCATATGAGCAAGCGAAAGCGACTGTTGCCGTAAACGAAGCTGTACTGAAAACAGCACGAACCAATTTACGTTACACACAAGTTAGTGCGCCAATTTCAGGACGGATAGGGCGTTCATCCATTACACGTGGGGCTTTAGTCACCTCTGCTCAAACAGATCCTTTAGCAACGATTCAAAAACTTGACCCCATGTATGTCGATTTGACTCAGTCGAGTGATGAATACATGGCACTGCGTAAACAGCTTACTGAAAATGGAATAAAACCGACTGAACTTTCAGTACGTTTGAAGCTTGAGAATGGCACTGCCTATGCAGAACAGGGGACTTTTAAGTTTAGTGATGTTGCTGTAGATGAGGCGACAGGAAGTGTCACCTTACGTGCAGCATTTCCCAATCCCAATAATGCGTTATTGCCCGGCCTGTATGTGCGGGCAGAACTTGGAACGGGAACACGTCCTAACAGCGTTTTAATTCCTCAAGGTGCGCTATTCCGAGACGCAGAAGGAAATCCACTTGTTTGGATTGTTGGAAAAGATAATAAAGCCGAGCAACGAAAAATTACTCTGGGCGATGCAATTGATAATCGTTGGTTAGTGACCTCTGGCTTGAAAGCAGGAGATCAAGTCATTGTTGAGGGTCTGCAAGGCTTAAGTGCCGGCATGACGATTGAACCTACCCCAATGAGTTGAGGATTGCGTATGTTGTCGAGTTTTTTTATTGCACGACCTATTTTTGCTTGGGTCCTCTCTATTTGTATTATGGCATTGGGGACGATTTCGATTTTAACGTTACCCATTGAGCAATATCCTGACATTGCACCACCGGGTGTAAATGTTACTGCAAACTATCCGGGCGCATCGGCCAAAACTGTTGAAGACAGTGTTACCCAGATTTTGGAGCAACAAATTAAAGGGATTGATGGTCTACTTTATTTTTCATCGAGTAGTAGTTCGGCGGGTCAAGCAAGGATAAGTCTTAGTTTTGATCAGAATACCAATCCTGACACTGCTCAGGTGCAGGTACAAAATGCTGTGAATCAGGCGCTGAGTCGATTGCCTCAAGAGGTTCAGCAGCAAGGGATCACTGTGACAAAGTCACAAGGCGATAGTTTACTGGTCTTTGCGCTTTACGATGAAAGTGGGACTAGATCTTCTGTCGACATATCTGACTATATGGTGAGTACACTGCAAGACCCATTAAGTCGGGTCGATGGAGTGGGTGAAATCACCGTATTTGGTGCTCAATATGCAATGCGCATCTGGCTTGATCCTCATAAATTAAACAGTTATGGATTAATGCCATCAGATGTTAGAACCGCAATTGAAGCACAAAACACTCAAATTACAGCAGGAGAATTGGGCGCATTACCCACGCGTGATGGGCAGGCTTTAAATGCAACAGTAACAGCATTATCTCGGTTACAAACCGTGAGCCAATTTGAAAATATTATTTTGCGGACACAAACCAATGGTGCGGTTGTATTACTTAAAGATGTTGCCCGAGTCGAGCGTGGTGCAGAGAGTTATCAGACTTCTACACGTTTGAATGGAAAGCCAGCTTCGGGTATGTCTATTCAACTTGCTTCTGGTGCCAATGCATTAGAAACGGCTGAACGAGTTAAAGCTGAAGTCACACGGTTAACTGCCTCTATGCCAGCGGGTTTAAAAGTTGCATACCCACGCGACAGTACGCCATTTGTAGAAGCTTCGGTAAATGGGGTGATTAAAACTTTAGCTGAAGCAATTGTTCTCGTCATTATTGTCATGTTCTTATTTTTGCAGAGCTGGCGTGCGACTTTAATTCCGGCAATTGCAGTTCCGGTCGTATTGTTAGGTACATTTGGTGTGTTGAGCGTACTTGGCTATAACATTAATACACTGACTTTGTTTGCGATGGTACTCGCAATTGGTTTACTGGTAGATGACGCGATTGTCGTTGTAGAAAATGTCGAGCGGGTTATGCATGAGCAAAATGTTGATGCTCGGCAAGCCACCCTAATTTCAATGCAGGAGATATCAGGTGCGCTCGTGGGTATTGCCATGGTACTCGCAGCGGTATTTTTACCTATGGCATTTTTTGGTGGTTCCGTCGGGATTATCTATCGCCAGTTCTCGGTAACGCTCGTATCGGCTATGGTACTTTCTGCAATTGTTGCTTTAACACTTTCACCTGCGTTATGTGCAACATTACTCAAACCTGCAAATGAAAAACATAAGCAGAGAAAATTCTTTACTTGGTTCAATCGTAAAGTCGAACAAGGGCAGTCAGGCTACCGCACAAAGCTAGTTGCTGTTTTAGGTAAACCCAAAGTCTTTATGATCATATTCGTGGGTATTACGGCTTTGTTAGGTTGGCAATATACGCGTATGAATACGGGGTTTTTACCACAAGAAGACCAAGGCTCGGTTATGGTTCAATTTAGTACGCCTGTAGGCACGACACTAGCTGAAACAGAGCGGGTTGGTAATCAGATTGCAGATTACTTTTTGACGAAAGAAAAGAATAATCTCAATGTGATTTTCATGGTGATGGGTAGAAATAACGCAGGCAGTGGGCAAAATGTGGGAATGGCATTTGCCGGACTCAAACATTGGGATGATCGAGAAGGTAGTGAAAATACAGCCGAAGCTGTGATTGCTCGTGCAAATGCACATTTTAAGTCACTGCGTAACGCACGCGTTCAGGTACTTTCACCCGCTGCTGTAAGAGGCCTTGGGCAATCTAGTGGCTTTGAATTTTGGTTGCAAGATGCTGAAAATAAAGGACGAGATGCTTTACTCGCAGCACAAAATAATGTGTTAAAAGCAGCAAATGCTGATTCTGGCCTAGCTGCAGTACGTTTAAATAGCTTAGAAGATAAAGCCCAGTTACAAGTCGATATCGATCAAAGAAAAGCCAGTGCTCTTGGGTTAGCCCAAGCAGATATTAGTAATACGCTCTCATCGGCGTGGGGCGGATCTTATATTAACGATTTCATAGATCAGGGACGTGTTAAGCGAGTTTATTTACAAGGAGAGGCAATCTATCGTTCCTTACCCCAAGATATTGGGCAATGGTATGTTCGCGGTGCTACTGGTGAGATGACGCCATTTTCTAGCTTCTCTTCTGTGAAATGGCAGATGGGCCCTCAAATGCTGCAACGCTTTAACGGTCTTTCAGCCGTTCAAATACAAGGCTCTGCGGCGGCAGGTGAGAGTTCTGGTGGGGCTATGGATAAGATGCAGCAGTTAGTTGACCAGCAACAAGGTTTTAATCTTCAGTGGAGTGGGTTGTCTTATCAAGAGAAACTAGCTGGTGGCCAAACGATCTGGTTATATTTGGCTTCAATCATCTTTATCTTTTTATGTTTGGCAGCACTTTATGAAAGTTGGTCTATTCCTGTCTCTGTCATGCTAGTGATTCCTTTAGGTCTTATTGGCGCTGTAGTTGCTGCAAGTCTGGCAGGTTTTGTTAACGATATTTACTTTCAGGTCGCTATGCTTACCACCATTGGGCTTTCTGCCAAAAATGCTATTTTGATTGTTGAATTTGCGGCAGCCAAGTTAGAGGCTGGTCAGGCATTAATGGATGCCATTATTGAAGGTGCTGGTCAGCGATTACGGCCAATTATTATGACATCTCTGGCTTTTGTTGCAGGTGTTCTTCCATTGGCTGTATCTACAGGAGCAGGGGCTGTTAGCCGAAAAGAAATTGGTATCGCCGTAACTGGTGGGATGATTTCGGGAACTCTACTTTCTATTTTCTTTGTGCCTTTATTTTTTCTTTTAGTTCGTCGTTTAACCAATAAGTTAAACACCAAAAAGGCAAAATGATTTTACAAAACAGAATGTCATTAACAATTAGGCCCTCATGCTATAAATAGCATGAGGGCCTAAAATCTGACTAAAAACTTAGAATGTATTTTGAATAATGACATCGTCGTAAGGAAGTTTGCCCACGCGTGGGTAAGGCTCGGAAGCCGACTTACCAACAGCAATCATTAAACACACCACATGGTCTTCAGGTAAGTTAATGAGCTTTGCCATTGCGTCAAAGTCAAAACCATCCATTGGGCAACTGTCTAAACCATGCTCTTGAGCAAGAAGCATCAAGGTTTGAGCAAAAATACCTGCACTACGCATAACTTCGTCACGTTGGGTTTGTGGACGGTCACGGTAATATTGGTCAATTGCGCCAGCCATAATATTTTGTACTTCTGGAGTCGCGCCATCCCACACACGCTTAGCATCAACTTCCCATGTATTTACTTTTGCACACAACACAATTAGTAATGATGATTCTGTAACTTGTGGTTGATCCCAAGCAATGGTGCGAATTTTTTGTCTTAACTCAGTATCTTCAATGATGACTGGACGCCAATGTTGTAAGTTAAAAGCGCTTGGCGCATTTGCTAAAACTTCTTGCAACAACTGCTTTTTGTTATCTTCAGAAAGTTGAAAAGCAGGGTCGAAGCGTTTAACTGCGCGGCGATTACGGATGGCATCAATAACATTCATAAGATTTTCCTACTTAAGAGTTGGGTAGCGGTACTCGTTAGTTTTTATAACGTTGGGCTACATCAGCCGAAGAAAAGTTTGGTAGTAATGTGATACGTGATTTTTCAAAATTATTCCATTGATTTTCGTCTTTCAGCACAGGAATTGTAATTGTTTCTTTGCGATCAAAACCAATCAGAGCGGCATCGACCAAATCATTGACATCCATTAATGGTGGAACTTGGCTTAAGTCGATGCCTGAACGTTCCCAAATTTCGGTTTTAGTTGCCGAAGGCAATACGGCTTGAACATGCACGCCATGATTTTTTAATTCTAAATATAAGCCTTGGCTAAAAAATTGGATGAAAGATTTACTTGCGCCATAAATGGTAGAACCTAATTCAGGGGCTAATCCAAGCACAGAACCTAAATTAATAATGGCACCTTTACCTTTATGTATAAGTGATTGCGAAATTGCATGAGACAAACGAATGACCGCAGTCATATTTAAAGTAATAAGTTTTTCAATCTCTTTAATATCTTGAGTTAAAAAGGTTCCGTTTAGTGCTATCCCAGCGTTATTTACCAAAATTTCAATATCAGCATCATTTTTGAGTACATCTTCAATTTTACTGATGTCTTGATCGTTTGATAGATCGGCTTGAATGAACTCGACTTGTATGCCGTATTTTTCTTGAAGATCTTTTGAGATTTTATCTAGGCGGTTTGTGTCTCGTGCAACCAAAATTAAGTTATGGCCACGTTGAGCAAATCGGTCTGCATAGACAGAACCAATTCCTGACGAAGCTCCTGTAATAAGTACTTTTGATTGAGCTGACATGTGATGTCTCCACGCTTTAATTTTTAGATGATGATCGTAATCTAAAATATATAATTTTTGATGTCAATCATAATCAATGTATAATTGTGACGAGTAGGGTGAGTAAAAGTGGGTAGGCCAACATGAAAGTCAGTAAAACTCAGGTAAAAGAAAACCGAGAAAAAATTGTCGAAAAGGCGACTCAACTGTTTCGTAACAAAGGCTACGATGGTGTCGGCATTGCCGAGTTAATGTCTAGTGCAGGCTTTACTCATGGTGGGTTTTATAAACATTTCAGTTCGAAAACAGACCTTGTCTCAATTACTGTTAAATATGGACTTGAGCAGGTTTTAAAAAGAATAGAAGGTTTAAATTTAGCTCAATTTATTCAACTTTATGTGTCCCGCACTCATCGCGATAACCGAGATTTGGGATGTACCTTAACAGCGTTATCTTGTGATGCCGCAAGACAACCAGACGAAGTAAAAGTCGAGTTTGAAGAGGGCATTGAGCAACTTATCCAGTTCATTATGAATGAACGAGCAAAACAAGTGTCTTTGGAAGCGCCAGAGTTGAGAAAGCAAGCTATTAATATTCTTGCTCAATCCGTAGGGGCAATTGCCTTGTCTCGCGCATGCCCAGACCAATCAATCCTTAGCGATGAAATATTGGAAAGCTGTAAAGAGAGTCTTTTAAAGTTAACCGATTAAACTTTTTTATCTTTCAAGCTGGTTTGGCTAAACTGAATTAACCTCGCAATATTGACTGTTCTTTCATAAATGAGTTCTGCTGCATGTTCGCAGGCTTGTTCTAATGTGATGGGACCATTTGCTAATGAGAAAGCAGCCGTAACGCCGTGCTCATAAAGTGCTTGATAGCCTTGGCCTAAAGTTCCTGCAATCACAATGACCGGGATGCCATGAGCTTTTGCAATTTGGCTTACCCCAAAAACTGTTTTGCCGCTTAAGGTTTGCTGGTCAAATTTACCTTCGCCTGTAATAACCCAATCTGCATGAGCAATTTTATGCTCAAGCTGATTCAGTTCAGCCACGACTTTAACTCCAGCTTTAAAATCTGCATTTAAATAACTTTTGGCTGCAAAGCCCAAACCACCAGCAGCACCAGAACCTGCTTCATTTCGTTTGTCGAAACCTAAAATTTGCGCAGAGACATCGGCAAAATGAGCAAGCGCTGCATCGAGTAACTCTACTTGAGCAGGAGAAGCACCTTTTTGTGGGCCAAAAATATGTGATGCGCCGTTTGGGCCACAAAGTGGATTGGTCACATCGGCAGCCAATAAAAACCGCGTGTGCTGAATACGTGAGTCGAAATGTGTTAAATCAATTTTTGATAGGTTGCCTAGAGCGAGACCACCTGCGGGTAAAACCTTTTGGTTGGCATCGAGCAAAACAGCACCTAAAGCACTCAGTAATCCTGTGCCGCCGTCATTAGTAGCACTACCACCCACAGTTAAAATAATATCTTTTGCGCCTGCATCTAAAGCATCCAGAATGAGCTGGCCTGTTCCAAACGTTGTGCTGTGGCAAGCATCACGCTCTGACGGTGGGACTAACTGTATGCCGCTCGCTTGAGCCATTTCAATGATGGCGATTTTTTGTTTTTCTAACCAGCCCCATTTGGCTTGAACAGGCTTACCTAATGGCCCGACTACAGTTTTTTCACGCCATTCACCTTCACAGACCTCTAACACTGCTTCAATAGTTCCTTCGCCGCCATCCGCCATCGGGCATAAAATCGTTTCTGCATGAGGAAAAACTTCTTGCCATCCTTTGGCAATGGCCTGAGCTACGTTTAAAGCAGATAAGCTGTCTTTAAATGAATCAGGGGCGATCACAACCTTCATAAATGCTCTAATGTGGATAGATTTTTAATTGTTTTATACTGTTTAATGCGAAAAAAACATAGATAAAGACATGTAAACATCAATTTTAAAAGGCTTTCAATCTGTTAAAAATAAAAGCCAATAATGTTTTGATCTGTAAAAGGCGGAGTTTCTATCTTTTTAACTCATTGTTTTATATGTTTTTCTATAAATGGCACGGTTGGCCTAAATGATTGTAATTGTAAAAAATATGGCACATATTATAAGAACAGTTGAGCCAGCTTTTTAAAATATGGTGAATAACATACCAAGCGGACTCTACCCACAAGCTAGACAGCAGCGATTCTTGATATAAGCATAATTAAATTGTGGTTTTATTGGATCTGTTGAATGCCTAAGAAGAAATAAGAGGATGAAAAAGTGGATAATTCAGAAGAACAAAAGCATATACAGGAAAATAACGGTTTTGCGCGAATTGAGCCATATACTCATCCTGCTGGCGGGTGGGGCGCACTGCTAAGTGTTGCTCGAAACTTAAAGCGACAAGATATTTTAGGTAAAGGTTCAATTACCTTACTCAACATTAACCAACCTACAGGTTTTGACTGTCCCGGCTGTGCATGGCCAGAAAAGAAAGATGCTCACGCATTTAACTTCTGTGAAAATGGTGCAAAAGCAGTTGCCTTTGAAGCAACCAGTAAAACAGTGACTCCTGAATATTTCGCAGGGCATACCGTCAGTTGGTTATCAGAACAAAGTGACTTTTTCCTCGAAGACTTAGGCCGCTTAACAGACCCAGTTCGCTACGATGCTGCAACCGATAAATATGTGCCTATTTCATGGGACGATGCATTTAAACTCATTGCTCAACATTTACATGCGCTAGACAACCCAGACCAAGCGGCATTTTATACCTCTGGCCGGGCCAGTAACGAAGCAGCATTTTTATATCAATTGTTTGTGAGAAGCTTTGGTACAAATAACTTTCCAGACTGCTCGAACATGTGTCATGAAACCACAAGTGTTGGCTTACTTGACTCGATTGGTTTAGGAAAAGGCACAGTCACCCTAGAAGACTTTGACGTAGCCGATGCTATTTTTAGTTTTGGTCATAACCCCGGAACCAACCATCCACGTATGTTAGGTACTTTGCGTGAAGTATCTAAACGTGGCGGCAACATTATTGCGATTAACCCAATTAAAGAGCGCGGCTTAGAGCGTTTCCAAGACCCGCAAGCACCGCTTGAAATGATGACCAACGGCAGTACGCCAATTAGTCGTTATTATTTCCAACCTAAAATTGGGGGCGACTATGCACTCATGTTAGGGATGTTAAAGCACTTAAATGAGTGGGATAAAAAAGCACTTGCCTCAGGTAAACCAAGCGTTTTTGACCGAAACTTTATTGCGGTGAATACCGTTGGTTTTGATGAAATGATTGCTGAGGTTGAAAGAACTGAATGGGCAGATATTTATAAACACTCAGGGTTATCGCCTGAACATTTAGAAAAACTCGCCAAACTCTTTTTAGAATCAGAGCGTTCAATTTTCTGTTGGGGAATGGGTATCACGCAACACCGCCACGGCACAGCTAACGTACATATGCTGGCAAATTTATTGTTGGCGCGTGGACAAATTGGCAGACCGGGTGCAGGGCTTTGTCCGGTTCGTGGGCACAGTAACGTGCAAGGCGACCGAACCATGGGCATTAATGAACTACCTAGCCCTAAATTACTCGACAACATTGATCGCGTATTTGGAATTAAATCACCGAGAAAAAATGGGCATGGTGTCGTTGAAACTATTAAAGCCATGGCAGAAGGTGAGGTCAAAGTCTTTATTGGTTTGGGTGGGAACTTTGCAGTTGCAACGCCAGATACGCCGTATACCCAAGAAGCACTTAGAAAGTGTAATTTAACCGTTCATGTCGCAACCAAGTTAAACCGTAGCCATTTGGTGTGTGGTAAAGATGCACTAATTTTGCCATGTTTAGGTCGTACCGAAATTGATGAGCAGCTTCATGGCCCACAGGCAATTTCAGTTGAAGATTCAATGAGTAATATTCATTTGTCAGCAGGACGTAACGCTCCAATTTCTGACAATATTTTGTCTGAACCAGATATTGTCGCCCGAATGGCTGAAGCAGTACTTCCAGACAGCCAAATTAAATGGAAATGGTATATCGAAAGCTACGACCGTATTCGTGATTCAATTGCCGATGTGTTTGATGAGTTCCATGACTTTAATTTACGTGTCTATAAACCGGGTGGATTCCATCTAGAGCATCCAGCCAATCAGCACATCTGGAATACAAAAAGTGGTAAAGCGCAGTTTATGATTACACCGCTGAGTGAGGTCTATGCCGATAAAGAAAATCAGTACGCTGCGGCATATACCGACAGTAAGGTTTATACCTTAATGACTACTCGTTCTCATGACCAATACAACACCACTTTATATGGTCTAGATGACCGCTACCGCGGAGTGTTTGGGCAACGCCGTGTGTTATTTATGAACCAAGCTGATATTGATGAAGCTGGTTTTGAAGCAAACCAATGGGTTGATATTGAAAGTGTTTTCTCGGACGGTGTAAAACGTATCGTGCATAGTTTCCGTATTGTGCCGTACAACATTCCGCGAGGCAGCTTGGCCGCTTACTATCCGGAAACCAATCCTTTGGTGGCGTTAAGCAGTCATGATAAATATGCCAAGATTCCTGCTTCAAAAAGTGTTCCTGTGATTTTGCATCCCGGAAATGCGCCAGAGCATTTTAACTTGGCAACGGCAGTTGCGCCTGAAGACGCTGATAAGAAAGTAAGCAACCTTTAATCAAAGGCAATATTAAAAAATGTCATCCAAACAAATGGCGCTCTAAACAAGCGCCATTTTGAAATAAAGGAAATAATTTTGACACCACATTCCTATGGGGTTGAAACATTACCAGTACAGCGGTTTAACAAAACCGACTCTGAAAATGTTTTAGATCATATTGTGCAAGAGTACCCAATTGCCTTGGTGTATAACGGCATCTCGCATGCGGTGATGATGGCGACACCGACCGATGTAGAATTATTTGCCAAAGGTTTTAGTCTCTCGGAAGGAATTTTAACCAGCTTAAAAGAGCTATATGCGCTTGATGTACATCAAAATGAATTGGGCATTACGGTTGAAATGACTATTTCATCGAGAGCATTTGCTGCCTTAAAAGAACACCGCCGCATGATGGTAGGCCGTACAGGGTGTGGTTTGTGTGGAATTGAGAGTTTAGAGCAGTTTCAGTTAGACGTTCCTAAAATTACAACGCATGCATCAAAAATATGGCTTGAGCAAATTCCGAGTGCCATTTCCCACTTAAAAGCCCAGCAAGAAATTACCGCTTTAACGGGTGGCGCACATGCCGCAGCATGGGTGGTTGATGGTCACATCGTCGCTTTATTTGAAGATGTTGGCCGCCATAATGCCCTAGACAAATTACTCGGTTATTTAGCGCAAGAAAACTACGACACCAGTTTAGGTTTTGTGGTGATGACCAGTCGGGCAAGTTATGAACTGATACGAAAATGTGCCCAGCTGAATATAAGTCTACTGGCGTCAATTTCAGCGCCTACCAGCATGGCTATTCAATTAGCCAAACAATCTGGCCTGACTTTGGCGAGTTTTTGTAGGGGAGATAGATTTGTTTTATATACAGAAATTTAAAATATATTGTTCAAGGTGATGGACCTAAAATAAAGCTCATCTGACATTTCTTTGGCTTTTAAGCTAAGGATAGGTTTTATGGATTATTATAAAACTCTAAAGGTTCAGAGTCTGTCCAAATGTCTTGGTTACAATCAATAAAAGAATGGGCAAAAGGTCTAAAGAAGCAAATTATTATGCTTTGGTTTGCCTCAAGGCATCCTCAAATGCCGTGGTTACCCAAAATTATTGCTGTGGTGGCTGTGGCTTACGCGTTTAGCCCCATCGACTTAATTCCCGATTTTATTCCTATTTTGGGCTTTATTGATGATGCCATCATTTTACCAATGCTGATTTGGTTAGCAGTTCGTTTTACACCTCAACAAGTCATTTTCGATGCTGAACAACAAGCTGAAGAATGGCTGGATGAACATGAAAAACGACCAAAAAACTATTTGGTTGCCGTACTCATTATTTTAATTTGGCTCACACTCGCTGTCATGGCTTACTTTTATTTTGGTGGTGGGTTGTGACTAAACTGAGTCTTGAGACCCTGTACTAATTTATACCCTTAACATTGTGCTTTGCTACAACTCAAAGGATAATAACGTTTTTATAAGCTATGGGTTGCAGACAATGAAAATCGTCGCAGATGAAAATTTGGCATTTACCGATTACTTTTTTTCTGAGTTTGGCGATATTCAACACAAAGCAGGGCGCACTTTAACCCATGCAGATGTAAAAAATGCTCAAGCTTTACTGGTCCGCTCGGTTACTGCAGTTAACTCAAGTTTAATTGAAAACACTGCATTAAAATATGTGGGCAGTGCCACAATCGGGACCGATCATTTAGATATTACAGCGTTAGAAAAACAAGGAATTACTTGGGCAAATGCGGCTGGTTGTAATGCCCAAGCGGTTGCTGAATATGTCATTACAGCTTTACTTCATTTAGATGCGAACCTTTTAGAACAACAAGAAAAATTTACCCTAGGCATTGTTGGCCTTGGCAACGTCGGTAAGCGTTTGGTCTATATGGCTCAGTTACTTGGTTGGAATGTAATTGGATTTGACCCATATGTGAAACTAGACGCAATTGAAAACGTAAGCTTAGAAACTCTGTTGCAACAAGCCAACGCAATTTCAATTCATGTGCCGCTGACCAAAAACGGTGAACATCCGACATATCATTTGTTTGATGAAAAAGCTTTTGCAGCACTTCAACCTGACACGATTTTAATTAATAGTGCACGTGGTCCAGTCGTGAAAGAAGCTGCTTTAATGGAGGATATTCATCGTACCCAGCGTAAAGTGGTGCTTGATGTATTTGAGCATGAACCAGTCATATCAGAAGAACTTATAGACATGTTGGCTTTAGCAACACCGCATATTGCTGGTTATAGCCTTGAAGGAAAAGCCCGCGGTACACAAATGATTTATGAAGCTTTTTGTCAAAAGTTTGGATACGACATTAATAAGCGTTTTGAAACTCAGCTACCTGCATGCGAAGACTATTTTTCAGGACATGATTTAAAAGCAGTGTTAAAGCAAAAGTTAGCTCAGATTTATGATATTGCTCAAGATGATGCCAACATCCGTGCCTGTATTAAAGATGGCAAAGTAGAGCAAAAAGCATTTGATTTATTACGTAAAAATTATCCGCTGCGCCGTGAATGGGCAGCACATGGGGGACCACAGGCATGAGTTTAAGTTATCAACCTACTTGTTCAATTGATGCCTTAAAAGCACGTGCCAAGCTCTATAGCCAAATTCGTCAGTTTTTTGCTGAACGTGATGTCATGGAAGTCGAAACACCAATCGTTTCACAAGCAGGTGTCACCGATGTACATTTAGCTTCGGTTCAGGCTTTGCGTCATATTAATGGCAAATTGCAAACTCAATATTTACAGACTTCACCAGAGTTTGCCATGAAGCGTTTATTGGCGAGCGGTAGTGGGCCGATTTATCAAATCTGTAAGGTGTTCCGAGATGATGAACACGGGCGTAAACACAACAGTGAATTTACCATGCTTGAATGGTACCGTCCGGGTCTGGACTTAAAAGCGTTAATGCATGAAACAGCCGATTTATTGCAAACCTGTTTGCAACATCGTTTTGGTGAAGTTCGTCCATTTATTTTAAGTTATAAACATGCCTTTCAAGATCGTCTTGATATCAACCCTTTGCAGGCAACTTTGAAACAACTCAAAGATACGGCAAATCGTGTGGGGTTAAACCTTGATTTGGGCGATGATCGTCTAGCTTACATGGATTTGTTGTTTTCTCATTTTGTTGAACCAAGTTTGGGTTTTGATGCTCCAGTTTTTTTAACAGACTTTCCACCAGAAATGGCCTCTTTGGCAAAAGTGAAAGTAGATGAAGATGGGGAAGAGGTCGCGGCGCGTTTCGAGGTTTATATTGAAGGCTTAGAGCTAGCCAATGCTTACGATGAATTGCTTGATGCAGACGTGTTACGTTCACGCTTTGAAGCAGATAATGCAGAGCGGGCTAAGCAAGGGCTTCATGTTATGCCTTTAGATGAGCATCTGTTAGCAGCATTGCCTCATATGCCGGAATGTTCAGGTATCGCTTTAGGTATAGACCGTTTACTCATGGTTGCAATGGATCAGGTCAAAATTGAAAAAGTAGTGACCTTTCCTGCAGAAATTGCTTAAAAGCTGACAAATAAAAAAGCCACAATATTGTGGCTTTTTTATTTAGGATTTATTTAGCTTAAGCTTGTTGAATACCTGCAACAACCCAGTCTTGCTGAGAGCCAGCAGGCTTAACAAAGTGCCAGATTTCGGTAAACGGTTGTGGCAAGCTGTTTAGATCTTCACTTACTGTACCAGTGAAACGTACGCTTACTACGTATTGACCATTTTCAGTTGCACTGTCTACAACCATCGCATTCAAGTTGCTAAATTCAGCAACGTCCTGATCTTGGTTTTCCATGATGTCGTTATACATAGAACTATAAAGTTCTGGTGTTAAGTAACGGCGAATTTCTTCAATGTTACTTGCAGTATTCATCGATTGGATATGATTAAAACGTTGACGTGCAATACGTAAGAATGCAGCTGGTTCACTACCATCTGGAAGTTGATTGCCATTGCTCGTGGTTACACCACCAAAAGGCGCTTGCGTTGCTGCACCGCCACCCACAGATTGACCAAAGATATTTGTATTATCGCCAGCATTACGTGGAGCTGCTTGTGGTGCAGCAGAACGGCCAAATGGGTTTTGACCGTTGCTATTTGGTGCGTAAGGGTTGTTACCCGCTAATTTTTTTTTTGATCCCAATTTACGGAATACAAAGAAAGCAAGAGCTGCGGCAAGCAATACCCAAATCCAACCTGGGATTCCACCTTTTTTCTCTTCTTGAGCTTGAGCCTGAGTGGCTTGCTGTTCAGTTGATGTCGGTTTGTCATCAGCTAAAGCATTTGCTGCAACAGCACCTACGGCAGCACCAGCCACACCAGCTGCAACCATTGAACCAACGCCTGGACCAGATTTCTGAGGCGCGGTAGTGGTTTGTTGAACTGGAGTCACTTGACGAGGTTGTTGATAAGACTGGCTTGAAGTAGTCGAACGTGCCATACCGTGGCTTTTACCACCACCTGCACGTTTAGCTTCAGCAAGAGGAGAAATTGCTAAAGCAGCCATTAAAATACCGGTAATCAAGCCACGCTGGTGTACTTCCATAGGAAATTCCTGTTTAGAGTTAATTTGTAATAGTATTTATGCAGGCTTTTACTCTAAATTTCAACTATAAAAGTATGTTTTTTTATGTCAATTCATCACTGAGTTGCATAGCTTCTGTCAATGCTTCATGCAAGCGCGCAACAGCAATAACTTGTACGCCCGGAATTGACTTTTGTGGGGCGTTTCCTCTTGGTAAAATGACATATTTAAAGCCATGTTTTGCTGCTTCTTTTAAGCGTTCCTGACCGTTAGGAACAGGGCGAATTTCACCAGAAAGACCAACTTCACCAAAAACTGCAAGCTGTTGGGGCAAGGCTTTGGTACGTAAACTTGAAGCACATGCAAGTAAAACAGCCAAATCAGAACCTGTTTCGGTAATTTTTAAGCCACCTACAATGTTGACGTATACATCTTGTCCAGTGGTTTGCACGCCGCCATGACGATGCATTACAGCAAGCAACATGTTCAAACGGTTTTGTTCAAGACCAAGTGCAACACGTCGTGGTTGTCCTTGAGCATCATCAACTAAAGCTTGCACTTCGACCAAAAGAGGGCGAGTTCCTTCACGGCTAATCATGACAATTGAACCAGGAATCGCTTCATCATAACGACTTAAGAAAATAGCAGAAGGATTGGCCACTTCACGTAAGCCTTTATCAGTCATGCCAAATACGCCAAGCTCATTCACTGCACCAAAACGGTTTTTAACAGCACGAATCATGCGATAGCGAGAGTCTGATTGACCTTCAAAGTAAAGTACGCAGTCCACCATATGCTCTAAAACACGCGGACCTGCCAGTGCACCTTCTTTGGTCACGTGACCAACAATGAATAGTGCCGTGCCACTATTTTTTGCATAACGGGTTAATAAAGCAGCAGATTCACGAATTTGTGAAACCCCACCCGGAGCAGATTGGAGGGTTTCTGTATAAAGTGTTTGAATCGAATCTAGAATAGCGACTACAGGTTTTTCTTGTTCTAAAACTTCACAAATGCGTTCTACACAGGTTTCAGCCATGACTTTTAATTGGTCGGTTGGCAGGTCAAGACGTTGCGCACGAAGAGCTACCTGCGATAAAGATTCCTCACCCGTAATATAAAGTGCAGAGCTTTTTGCGCTTGCCATGTGCGTTGCAGTTTGCAAAAGAATGGTTGATTTACCAATACCGGGGTCACCACCAATTAATACAACAGAACCTGTCACCAAACCGCCGCCAAGCACTCGGTCAAATTCGCTAATGCCTGTAGGTAAGCGGGTTTCATGAGAAACGGAAACTTTATTTAGTGTTGTAATGTTAGCAACTTGACCCGCATAGCCCCCAATTTTTGGACGTGCGCGGTGAGCAGTGGTTGGCTCAAGTTTAACTTCAGTCAGAGAATTCCATTCACCACACTCTGAGCATTGACCAGCCCATTTAAGATGATCGGCACCACATTGCTCGCAACGGTAAACAGTTTTGACTTTGCTCATAAAAAATTGAAATTTTGCTCAATATTATATAAATATAGTTCTTAGGAAGTTCTTCGTTCTTGTTTCCAAAAATTATCATAAAAGATATTGAGGAAATTTGAAGGGATCTTCTAAGGAACTAGTAAGGGAAAGACACCAAAAATAACACGATATTGGATTTTTACAAGTCAGATAAAGTTTGTTTTCAGTGGATATAAAAAATCTAATCTATTCCCCAAGGACGGTGTTTTTACTGGAGTATGTATCTAGCTGTTTATTATAGATATGGCATGGATATTGCTGAAGTGAAAACGAACAAAATAATATGAGTATTGTATTTTAAAAATACAAAAGGTTGATATCTATGAGTGCAGCAGAAATTGTTGATTGGATTAATGGCATTATTTGGAGTAAGGCACTTATTTACCTCTGCTTAGGCGCGGGTTTATTTTTTTCTATTTTGACAAGATTTGTTCAAGTACGTCAAATGAAGGAAATGGCCAGACTATTAATAAAAGGTACTTCTTCAGAACAGGGGATTTCATCATTTCAAGCCTTAGCTGTTTCATTATCGGGACGAGTAGGTGTAGGTAATATTGCGGGTGTAGCGGCAGCAATTGGCTTTGGTGGGCCCGGTGCTGTCTTTTGGATGTGGTTAGTTGCCTTTTTAGGGGCAGGTACTGCATATGTAGAGTCAACTCTAGGACAAATCTATAAAGTTGAATATCAAGGGCAATATCGTGGTGGTCCTGCTTTTTATTTTGATAAAGGTTTAGGTCAGCGTTGGTTAGGAGTTGTGTTTGCTATAGCAGCAATTATTTCTTGTGGTTTGTTCTTACCGGGAATTCAAGCAAATGCTGTGGGTAAGGCATTTACCCAGATTACAGGTGAAGGCGCAATTATATTTGGCGATATCGGTTTATTTAAACTTGTAGCACTTGTGGTGATTGTTGGTTTACTCGCTATCATTATTTTTGGTGGGATTAAACGGATTGCACGCTTTGCTGAATTCGTTGTTCCTTTTATGGCAGCTGGTTATATTCTAATGGCTGTTGTTATTGTTATTGCGAATATTCACGAATTACCTGGTGTAATCAAATTAATTTTTGAAGATGCTTTTTCTCCTATGGCGGGTCTTGGTGCTGCAATCGGTTGGGGGGTAAAACGCGGTGTGTATTCAAATGAGGCGGGACAAGGAACTGGTCCTCATGCGGCGGCTGCGGCTGAAGTTCAACACCCTGCTCAGCAAGGTTTTGTGCAAGCTTTCTCCGTTTATGTTGATACCTTATTCGTCTGCTCTGCAACAGCATTCATGATTTTAATTACAGGTATGTATAACGTACAAGGAACATTAGAAGCTGGTCAATTCATTGTGCAACATGTTGGAGCTACGGTAGAAATAGGTTCTCCTGCATTTACACAAATGGCAGTGAGCACAATGTTTGGTAATTTTGGCCAAATCTTTGTGGCGTTGGCTGTGTTCTTCTTCGCTTTTACAACGATTGTTGCGTATTACTATATTGCTGAAACTAACATTACTTATCTAAGCTATATTACTAAATCTCCATCATTATTATTTGTAACCAAGTGCTTTATTATCCTATCCGTATCTTATGGGGTTTTAAGTGCAACCGGTTATATATGGGGTATTGGTGATATTGGTGTTGGTTTAATGGCATGGATTAATATTGTCGGAATTATTGTGACTTATTTTGTATGGAAGCCAACAATTAAAGCGCTAAGAGATTACGAGGAGCAGCAAAAAGCTGGAGTAAAAGAGTACACATTTGATCCTGTTAAATTAGGAATTAAAAATGCGACATTCTGGGAAGAAAAACTGAAGAATAAGCAAAAGTAAATTTTCAAAAGATAAATTTATTTCTTGATCCTTAATTGAAAAGGCTACCTCACTGGTAGCCTTTTTATATATGCGAAAGTTAAGCAAGTACGACAAAAGTTGACTTGAGAGTCCGTTGTATTGCAGGGGGCTTGTGCGTATTATCGGCCCTAATTGTATGTAGCTTGGAATCATCAGCAATACAGACAAAATTGGTTAGCTGAAAAGTTGTCAAAAAATATACATTTAAAAGATACCTGCAAATGGTGCGATATCGTCTTTTTGATTTGAATTTAGCTAACGGACTAAAAAAATTACTGGAGTGTATTTATCAAATGTCGGATCAAAATCTGAGCGAGCCTCATGAACAAGGTGAGCTCCATCGAAGCCTCTCCAATCGGCATTTACAGCTGATCGCGATTGGTGGTGCAATTGGGACCGGATTATTTATGGGATCAGGCAAAACAATTAGCCTTGCTGGTCCGTCGATCTTATTCATTTATTTGATTATTGGTGTGATGGTGTTTTTTGTCATGCGTGCGCTTGGCGAATTACTTCTTTCAAACCTTGCCTATAAATCATTTATTGACTTCACAACAGATTTAATCGGTCCATGGGCAGGTTATTTTGTAGGGTGGACGTACTGGTTATGTTGGATCACGATTGGTATCGCTGACCTCTCTGCAATTATCTACTACTTACAGTTCTTCAATAATGGTTTACCTTTCTCGCCTGTCGAAGGGGCGATGATCAGTGTTGCCGCGATTGTATTTATTATGGGTTTAAACCTATTAACCGTACGTCTATTTGGTGAGTTAGAGTTCTGGTTTGCGCTCATTAAGATTCTTGCGATTATTATTTTAATCGCTGTGGGTCTATGGATGATCTTTACAGGCTTTACCTCAAGTACAGGTGAAGTTGCATCATTTACTCATCTTTGGGCTAACGGTGGCTTCTTCCCAACAGGTGTACATGGTTTCTTGGCAGGCTTCCAGATTGCAATCTTTGCTTTTGTTGGTGTGGAACTTGTGGGAACAACGGCTGCGGAAACGAAAGATCCAGCACGTAACTTACCAAAAGCAATTAACTCAATTCCAATCCGTATCATTATTTTCTACGTATTGGCATTGTTGATTGTGATGTCTGTAACACCTTGGAATAAAATTGATCCAGCGATCAGTCCATTTGTAAACTTGTTTAGTCAAGCAGGTGTGGCAGCAGCAGCGATTTTGATGAACTTGGTGGTATTGTCATCAGTGATGTCATCAATGAACAGTGGTGTCTTCTCAACAAGCCGTATGTTATTTGGTTTATCTCGTGAAGATCAGGGTCCAAAAGCTTTTGGTAAATTGAACAGACGTGCGGTACCGGCAAATGCATTGTATTTCTCTGCGGCATGTTTATTGTTAGGTGCGGCATTACAGTATTTTGTACCAAATACAGTTGAGGCATTTACACTTGCAACAACGCTTTCAACGATTCTGTTCATTTGCGTGTGGTTACTCATTATCTGGAGTTATATCCGTTACTACACTACGCGTCCTGAGCTACATGCAAAATCAACATTTAAATTGCCAGGTGGCTTATTTACATGTTGGATCACGATTATTTTCTTTATTGGCATGATTTATGTGCTGTCTTTAGAACCAGATACGTTCAAAGCGCTGAAAGTCAGCCCAATTTGGTTTGTTATCTTGATCATTGGTTATTTCTTCTTCTATAAACCACGTCATAAAAAGTAATTAAATTTATTTGGTTATGATCAAACGCCGGCTGAAAAGCTGGCGTTTTTTATGCATATTGTTTTTCTCTTTAAGTTTACTCTTTAGCCGCCTGCATGATCACGGTATACTGCATCGAATTGTTTAAATCAGGTGCTCAGATGCGTCGTGTCATTTGCCTCATCAGTTTATTGAGCAGCAGTATTTTGCTTAGCGCTTGTGGTCAGTCAGGAGCATTACAGCTACCTTCTGATCCGAATTATGACAAACGTGCGAAATACTTGCTCTATCGTAATAAAGAACAGAAACAAGTTGTTCAACAGGATGAGCAGGCTGAACAGCCAGTTGAATCATCAGCCCCAACCCAAACAACTTCACCTTAAGCTTTGAAATAAGGACACATTCATGAGTTTCACTCGCATTAATGGAGTATTGCATGCAGAGCAATGTTCTATGGAGCAGCTTGCGCAGCAATTTGGCACCCCTTTGTATGTTTATTCAAAAGCAGCTTTTGAAAAACATTACTTAGATATGGACCGTGCTTTTGATTTTATTGATCATCAAATCTGTTTTGCGGTGAAATCTAACTCAAATATAGCTGTTCTTAATGTGTTGGCAAAACTTGGTGCTGGTTTTGATATCGTATCAGGTGGTGAACTTGCACGCGTTTTAAAAGCGGGGGGAGATGCATCTAAAGTTGTTTTTTCTGGTTTGGGTAAAACCGAAGCCGATATCGAAACATCGTTAAATGTAGGCATTGCTTGCTTTAACGTTGAGTCTTATGCAGAACTAGACCGTCTTCAAAAGGTTGCAGCTCGTATAGGCAAAAAAGCGCCAATTTCTTTACGTGTAAATCCAGACGTAGATGCAAAAACTCATCCTTATATTTCAACAGGTTTAAAAGAAAATAAATTTGGTATTCCAAGTGATACCGTTTATGAAACTTATCAATATGCTGCATCTTTGCCAAACCTTGAAATCATTGGAATTGACTGCCACATTGGTTCGCAATTGACCGAGACTAAACCGTTTGTTGACGCTTTAGATCGTGTCATGTTAATGATCGAAGAATTGAAAAAACTTGGTATTACTCTTAAACACATCGATATTGGTGGTGGTTTGGGTGTTTGTTATAAAGATGAAACACCACCAAGTGTTGAAGAATATGCCAACTCAATGAAACCTGCTTTAGAAAAATTAGGTCTCAAGGTTTATATGGAACCAGGTCGTAGTATTAGTGCAAATGCAGGTGTGCTTTTAACTAAAGTTGATTTGCTCAAGCCAACGAGCCACCGTAACTTTGCCATTATTGATGCAGCAATGAATGATTTAATTCGCCCTGCTTTATATGAAGCTTGGATGGATATCCAACCTGTAGTGCCAAGTTCAGATACTGAAGAAAAAACTTGGGATCTCGTTGGAGCAATCTGTGAAACAGGTGACTTCATTGGTAAAGATCGTTCATTGGCTTTAAAAGAAAATGACTTGTTAGCTGTTCTTGGCGCTGGCGCTTATGGTTTTGTAATGAGTTCAAATTACAATACACGTGGCCGTGCTGCAGAAGTGATGGTATCAGGCGATAAAGCCCATTTGATTCGTGAGCGTGAAACGGTTGAATCCCTTTGGGAAAATGAACGCTTATTGCCTGAGGAGTAAATGAAATGTTGTTAGAATTTACTAAAATGCATGGCCTAGGCAATGACTTTATGGTGGTTGATCTAATCAGCCAACGTGCCTATTTGGATACAGAAACAATTCAACGCTTAGCCGATCGTCATTTTGGCATTGGTTTTGATCAGCTTTTAATTGTTGAACCGCCAGATTTACCGGAAGCAGATTTTAAATATCGTATTTTTAATGCAGATGGTTCTGAAGTTGAACAATGTGGTAATGGTGTACGCTGTTTTGCTCGTTTTGTACATGAGCGCCATTTAACAACCAAAACAAGTATTACTGTCCAAACCAAAGCAGGTATTGTAAAACCTGAATTGGGACAAAATGGTTGGGTTCGCGTCAATATGGGCTACCCGAAATTTTTGCCGAATGAAATTCCATTCATTGCAGAACAACCAGAAGCTTTATATACACTTGAGTTAGCTAACGACCAGAACATTAATATTGATGTGGTCAATATGGGCAATCCTCACGCTGTCACTATTGTTCCAGATGTATTAACTGCAGATGTTGCTGGCATTGGTCCACAAGTTGAGTCACATAAACGTTTCCCTGAACGTGTTAATGCTGGCTTTATGCAAGTAATTGATGAAAAACATGTTCGCTTACGTGTATTTGAGCGTGGTGTTGGTGAAACACTTGCATGTGGTACAGGTGCTTGTGCTGCTGCGGTAAGTGGTATGCGCCGTGGCTTACTTGCGAACTCAGTTGAAGTTGAACTTGCTGGCGGTAAGTTACAAATTGAATGGCAAGAAGGCGATGTGGTTTGGATGACTGGTCCAACAACTCATGTATATGATGGGCGTTTGGATTTACGTTATTTTCAAGGTTAATAGCATTACCTAAATAGAAGCCTCTTTTCATCAGCTAAAGTGATAAAAGAGGCTTTCTTTTATATGTACAATAATATTTGATTTAATTATCTTTTACTCAAAGCTAATTTCAAAGCAAACAACACAAAAATACTGCCAGTAATTCGGTCCATATATTTCACAAATTTAGGTTGCTTAAGATAACGTGACAGTGGCTGCATAGCCAAAATTAATAAAGTTGACCATAGCATTCCAATCACCACATGAATCATTACCAGTCCCATCACCCAAGTAACTGCCGATGCTTGTGGTGGAATAAACTGTGGAAGAAATGAAATATAAAAAATACCAACTTTGGGATTAAGTAAATTACCCAAAAAACCCTTAATAAACCAATTCTGTGAAGAGGGGACATTTGAGTTGCTTTCTTGCATGTTTGCAAGCTGGCTACGTGGTTTTAAAATCATATTTAAACCTAACCATGCTAGATAAGCTGCTCCCATCCATTTTAGAATATTAAAAGCGAGATCAGATGCCATGAGCAAAGCACCTAGACCACAGGCAACCACAATTCCCCATACAATACAGCCAAGGCTAATGCCGACCGCTGTTTGAAACGCTTTCGATTTACCTTCAAGTGTTGCTGTACGAATAATTAAAGTCGTATCCAGACCCGGGGTCAGTGTAAGTAAGGTAATCGCAATTAAATAAGGGATGAGTATGGTGGTCATGGCGGCATGGTCCAATGAATACTTGGTTTAAATTGTAATATATAAATTAGATCAGCATTAGGTTGTGCGATATCAAATTTTCATGATCACATAGTTTTTGGTACACTCAAAAAAATGAGCAAATAAATGGAGAGCAATTTGGATTTTGCATTACAACTGCTCTCAATGTGGTTAAAAGAAAGAAAAATACAGAATCAATCTGAGCACACGATTAATGCTTATGAAAGAGATGTTAAAAGCTTTCTTGAGTTCTGCGAGCACAAACAACTAGATTTGAGAAATATTGAAGCTTCAGATTTAAGAGAGTACTTAGCGCAGCGTGTCGAACAGGACCAGTTAAGTTCAAGTAGCATGCAACGTCATCTCACCTCAATTCGTCAATTTATGAAGTGGGCTGAACAAGGTAAATATCTAGAAATTAATCCTACCGACGATTTTAAGTTAAAACGCCAACCTAGACCTTTGCCCGGCATGATCGACATAGAAACGGTTAATCAAATTTTGGATCAACCTATGCCAGAAAAACCAGTTGATCAGCAACTGTGGTTAAGAGATAAAGCGATGCTCGAGTTACTTTACTCAAGTGGTTTACGTTTGGCTGAATTGCAGGGATTAACTGTTAAAGATGTAGATTTTAATCGCCAACTTGTTCGTATTACTGGTAAAGGAAATAAAACCCGTATTGTACCGTTTGGGAAAAAAGCAAAAGAAAGCCTATTGAACTGGTTGAAAGTTTATAAAATTTGGAAAGGACATTTTGATCAAAATGATTCTGTTTTTATTTCCTTGCGAGGAGGAGCGCTCACTCCAAGGCAAATTGAAAAACGAGTGAAGCTTCAGGCACAAAGAGCAGGTGTAAATGTCGATTTACATCCGCATTTATTACGTCATTGTTTTGCTAGCCATATGTTATCAAGTAGTGGTGATTTGCGATCAGTACAAGAAATGTTAGGTCACAGTAATTTATCTACCACACAAATTTATACCCATATTGATTTCGATCATTTGGCACAAGTGTATGATCAAGCTCATCCAAGGGCACATAAAAACTAAAATTTAAAAATAGACTCAATAAATAGATAATTAAATTGATAAGTTTTAGGTGAATGTAGAGATCATTTGTATTTTTTTACAAATTTGTTTAAGAGAAATAAGGGAAACTACCCAATTGACAATTTTGATCTTTGAGTATTTTGTGGACGACTGGGTCTAAAAAACGTCGGATTTATGGTTTTTAAAAGTAATCTTATGTTTCTAGCTAATATGCTAAATAAGATAAAAAGATAATAAAAATCAATGTATAAAATAGAGTTTAAAAAGAATAAAATAGGCCTTCATAGCAGTCTAAAATTTTTTTATGAACTGATGATTTCATTTTTTTTGTGCTGTTCCAGAAAATTGTGACTTGACCGAAATGCCAAACACATTGCAAGATAGGGTACCTAAAAAATTTTAATTGAAGAGTTAATATACTTTTCTCAACATTTACTTTTGCTAGAACAGCCGAGGATTACATGAAGGCTCTTGTTGCTGTAAAACGCGTGGTTGATGCCAACGTTAAAGTTCGTGTTAAGCCGGACAATAGTGGGGTTGACCTTACCAACGTAAAAATGTCAATTAACCCATTTTGTGAAATCGCAGTGGAAGAAGCGGTTCGCTTAAAAGAAAAAGGAACAGTATCAGAAATCGTTGTTGTTTCTGTTGGTCCTAAAGAAGCTCAAGAACAAATCCGTTCTGCAATGGCTCTAGGCGCAGACCGTGGTATTTTGGTTGAAACTACTGATGAAATTGGCGCTTTAGAAGTTGCTAAAATTTTAAAAGGTGTTGTTGAAGCTGAAAAACCAGAACTTATCCTTCTTGGTAAACAAGCAATTGATGATGACTCTAACCAAGTAGGTCAAATGCTTGGTGCATTATTAGGTGCTGGTCAAGGTACATTCGCTTCTGAAGTGAAAGTTGATGGCGGTAAAGTACAAGTGACTCGTGAAGTTGACGGTGGTTTACAAACTGTTGAACTTACACTTCCTGCAATCATCACGACTGACTTGCGTTTGAACGAGCCACGTTATGCAGCATTGCCTAACATCATGAAAGCTCGTAAGAAGCCACTTGATACTAAATCTCCTGCGGATTATGGCGTTACAGCTGGTACTAAGCTTAAAACTGTTAAAGTTGAAGCTCCAGCAGAACGTAAAGCTGGCGTACAAGTGAAATCTGTAGATGAGCTTGTTGAAAAATTGAAAAATGAAGCGAAAGTAATCTAATACGGAAGGATAAAATCATGAGTATTTTAGTTATCGCTGACCACAACAACCAAGTACTTAACGGTGCTACTTTAAACGTTGTTGCTGCAGCACAAAAAATCGGTGGTGATATTACTGTATTAGTTGCTGGTTCTGGTGCTCAAGCAGTTGCTGATGCTGCTGCTAAAGTTGCTGGTGTAAGCAAAGTTTTACTTGCTGACAACGCTGCTTATGCAAACCAATTAGCTGAAAACGTAGCTGGCTTAGTTGCTGACTTGGCTAAAGGTTACAAATACGTTTTAGCTGCTTCTACAACGACTGGTAAGAACATTCTTCCACGTGTTGCTGCTCTTCTTGATGTAAGCATGATCACAGATATCATTTCTGTTGAATCTGCGAACACATTCAAGCGTCCTATCTATGCAGGTAACGCGATTGCAACTGTTCAATCTGACGAAGCAATCATTGTTGGTACTGTTCGTGGTACAGCATTTGATCCAGTTGCTGCGGAAGGCGGTTCAGCTGCTGTTGAAACAGTTGGCGAAGTAAAAGATGCGGGTATTTCTCACTTCGTATCTGAAGAAATCGTTAAGCTTGATCGTCCAGAATTAACTGCGGCTCGCATCGTAGTTTCTGGTGGTCGTGGGGTAGGTTCTGGTGAGAACTACCATAAAGTACTTGATCCATTAGCTGACAAGCTTGGTGCAGCACAAGGTGCTTCACGTGCAGCAGTTGATGCGGGCTTTGTACCTAACGATTTCCAAGTTGGTCAAACTGGTAAAATCGTTGCGCCTGAGCTTTATGTTGCTGTAGGTATTTCTGGTGCGATCCAGCATTTAGCTGGTATGAAAGATTCTAAAGTTATTGTTGCAATCAACAAAGACGAAGAAGCGCCAATCAACAGTGTTGCTGACTACTGGTTAGTTGGTGATTTGAACACTGTAGTACCAGAATTGGTATCTAAACTTTAATCTTTACTGATTACAGCTAAAAAACCCTTAGTTTTTACTAGGGGTTTTTTTATTATGGATAGTGTCCTGAAATGTATAACTGAGACTTTTATTTCATTTGAGGTTTGATTTTTATAGAATAAAAATCACATAGTTTTATTAAGAATAGAACATGCTCGTTATAGCGATATGATAAGAATAATATGCAATTAAATTATACAAATATCACCAGATTAGCAGTGTAGATTCCGCACATTACAAAGTGCTTTTATGCTATAGTATACAGCTATATTTTTTTCGATTTTAGTTCAGTTTCCGGAACTAAATTTTTTGCAAGATCAAGACATATAAGCAGATGGAAATTTCTATCTGTAAGAAGGAGTATGCATGAGCGTATCGGAAATCCGACCGATTGCCATTGAGGACGAACTCAAGCATTCATATTTAGATTACGCGATGAGTGTAATCGTATCTCGTGCATTGCCGGATGTGAGAGACGGTCTGAAACCTGTTCACCGTCGTGTGCTTTATGCCATGCACGAATTGGGCAATGACTATAACAAAGCCTACAAGAAATCTGCGCGTGTTGTTGGGGACGTAATCGGTAAATATCACCCTCATGGTGACTCAGCTGTTTATGAAACCATTGTACGTATGGCTCAGGACTTTAGCTTACGTTATTTATTGGTAGATGGTCAGGGTAACTTCGGTTCGATTGATGGTGATAGCGCAGCTGCGATGCGTTATACCGAAGTCCGTATGACCAAGCTTGCACACGAGCTTCTTGCAGATCTAGAAAAAGACACGGTTGACTGGGAAGATAACTACGACGGATCTGAGCGTATTCCTGAAGTACTTCCGACACGTGTTCCTAACTTGTTAATTAATGGCGCTGCTGGTATTGCCGTAGGTATGGCAACCAACATGGCACCGCATAACATGACAGAAGTGGTGAATGCGTGCTTAGCCTATGCTGACAATCCGAACATCTCGATTGAAGGATTGATGGAATACATTACGGGTCCTGACTTCCCTACAGGCGGTATTATTTACGGTAAATCAGGTATTGTTGATGCCTACCGTACAGGTAAAGGCCGCTTACATATTCGTGGTAAGTACCATTTCGAAGAAGATGAAAAGACAGGCCGTACAACCATCGTCTTTACTGAAATTCCATATCAAGTAAACAAAGCAAGAGTTATTGAGCGTATTGCCGAGTTAGTGAAAGAGAAAAAACTTGAAGGTATTTCAGAACTTCGCGATGAGTCTGACAAAGAAGGTATGCGTATTGCAATTGACTTAAAACGCGGTGAAAACGCCGAAGTCGTTGTAAATAACTTATTCTTAAATACCCAGCTTGAGAACTCATTCAGCATCAACATGGTTTGTCTTGATAATGGACAACCAAAATTGATGAATCTGAAAGATATTATTGCGGCATTTATCCGTCACCGCCAAGAAGTTGTGACACGCCGTACTATGTTCGAGCTGCGTAAAGCACGTGAACGTGGTCATATCTTAGAAGGCTTAACAGTTGCTTTAGCCAATATCGATGAAATTATCGAGACGATTAAAACTTCTGCTAACCCTGCTGAAGCGCGTGAGCGTTTACTTGCAGGTGAGTGGGCAGGTGGTGGTGTCGTTTCATTGCTTGAAAAAGCTGGCGCAATTTCTGTTCGTCCAGATGAAATCGAAGGTGAAGATCCAAATCGTCCATTTGGTCTAACCGATTCAATTTACCGTTTATCACCAACACAAGTAGGCGCAATTTTAGAATTACGTTTACACCGTTTAACAGGTCTTGAACAAGACAAATTACATGCAGAATATACTGAAATCTTAGGTCAAATCGCTGAACTTACTGCAATTTTGAATGATTTTAATTTATTGATGGCTGTAATTCGCGAAGAATTAGCACTGGTACTACAACAGTATGGTGATGGACGTCGCACTGAAATTATTGAATCACGTATTGATTTTAGCCGTGAAGATTTAATTCCTGAAGAGCAAGTTGTATTAACAGTTTCACAAACAGGTTACGCAAAAACTCAACCACTTTCAGACTATCAGGCTCAGCGCCGTGGTGGACGTGGTAAGTCTGCAACTTCAATGAAAGATGATGACTTTATTCAACATCTCATTGTAGCTTCAAACCATGCGACTGTGCTGTGCTTTACCAACGTAGGTAAAGTATATCGTCTTCGTGTGTTTGAAGTGCCTCAAGCATCACGTGGTGCCAAAGGTCGTCCGATTGTGAACTTGTTACCTTTAGATGCGAATGAAACAGTAACAGCTATCTTGCCGTTGAATGAGTTCCCAGAAAACCATTACGTATTTATGGCGACAGCATCAGGTACGGTTAAACGTGTTGATTTAGAGCAATTCGCTAATATCCGTTCAAATGGTTTACGCGCAATTGAACTCAATGAAGAAGATACCTTAATTGGTGTTGCGATTACTGATGGTAATCAGCAAATCATGTTGTTCTCGAACGAAGGTAAGGCAATTCGTTTTGCTGAGACTGACGTACGTGCAATGGGCCGTACTGCGAAAGGTGTTCGTGGTATGCGCGTGAGCTTTGCAAGCAGTACTTTAAGTGAAGAAGATGCAGAAGTTGAAAATGATGAATCAGATGACAATGACGATTCAGCAGATTCAAATTTAGTAAGCCGTATCGTATCGCTTGTAGTTGTACCTGAAACAGGTGAAGTACTGTGTGCAAGTGCTAACGGTTACGGTAAACGTACTCCAGTAAATGACTTCCCGACTAAGAAACGTGGCGGTAAGGGTGTCATTGCGATTAAGACAAGCGAACGTAACGGTGAGCTTGTTGGTGCAGTGTCTATTGACGAAACCAAAGAATTGTTACTTATTTCTGATGGCGGTACATTAGTTCGTACCCGTGCAGCAGAAGTTGCGATGACTGGTCGTAATGCACAAGGTGTACGCCTAATTCGCTTAAGCGAAGAAGAAACTCTAGTAGGTGTTGTGTCTATTGAAGCTGTCGAAGATGAAGAAGAGTTTCTCGAAGGCGAAGTAGATACTACTGAAACTGATAGCGAAGAAGTTGTATCAAATAATGAAGATGCTTCTGAAGAGTAAGTAAAACTTAAATAAAAAAGGAAGCATAAGCTTCCTTTTTTATTTTATGAAGAAGATTTTTTAACAAGCCGATAATAAGATAAACTCACCAATATTAATCCAAGGGTCCCAAGAAAAATCAGCTTTGGTACAACCGTGGCTAATGGAACACCCATCTGGTTAAGTTGCACAAACATTTGTACCCCATGTGTGGAAGGTAAACACCACGCAAGCCATTGTAACCATTCAGGCATGGCTTGATGAGGCCAAGCAGCTCCGGTTAATAAGAATAAAGGTACTGAGCTAAACACAATAATATGTCCGGCACGTTCCGGCATATCTAAAAGTGAACCGATCAGCATGCCTAATCCAATCACACAACTAATAAAAATTGGAACGGCAATGAGTAGACCTATAAAATTTCCACCGTGTGGATAGTCATTGAACCACAAGGTAAAACCAAAAAGATAAAAACACCCTAAACAACCAATCGTAAATATACTTGCGAAAACTCCAGCGAGGCGAACAGCTGTAATCTTTTCACGTTGCTCACTATAGCTAGCTATTAACATTGCCAAACCTAGCACAATCGTTTGATGAATAATTAACGATGCCACAGCCGGAAAAATATAACTTCCATATCCTGAAAGTGGATTAAATAACGGCACTTGATGAATAGAAAGCGCTGGCTGGAAATGAGTGCGCTGTCCAAATTTTTCAATATATTCTTTTAATGTAGCTTCTATCGAGGTTGCTAGACCTAAACCAATTTCTTTAGTTTTTAAAAAGTTGGTTGTGCTTAAGTATAAGCCGATTCCACCTGTTTCTCCTCTGCGTAAGCTTTGGGTTAAGTTATTTGGTAAAAGTAAAATACCATCGGCTTTTTGCTCACGTACCATTTGTTCAGCTTGTAAAAAATTGCTGGTAACGGTAACGATATGAACATGGGGGCTATTTGCACTTTGGCCAATCAATTGAGAAGTTAAGAGGCTTTGTTCTTCATCAACAATCACAATTGGAATAGATTCTGCACGCTCAGCTTTATAGGCGGTAGGATAAAAAAAGCTATAAAGAATGACCGATAAAATCAGAGTTGTGAAAACTGAGCTATTACTTACAATGTCTTTAAATGTTTGCCCATAAGCCTTAAAGAATTCTTTCATTGTGTTGCCCCTCGAACTAATTTTTTAAGCAATAGACAACTTAAAAAGAAGTAAATCAGGCAATAACCGATGAGTATTAAAAAAGGAATCATTGAAATGAAAACTGGACTGCCGATCACCCATTGTTCGGTTTGAAGCTTGGCATAAGGGGTATAAGGAATAATGAGTGACCAAAACTTGGTGAAAATAGGTGCATTATTTAAAGGTAGCGTAACGCCTGCGAAACTTAAAGAAGACCCACCATATACCGCGATAAAGCCAAAAGTTTTACTTAAATTTTTGGTTGCAAGAATGACGGTGCTACTAATCAAAGCGTAAGCAAAATAAAGTAAAAACTGTGCACATAATAATAAACTAAGAGAACCTGCTACGAACCAGCCACGGATTTCGACTAGCCAAAACATCCATACCCATGTCCATGCACAAAATATAAGGCTATAAAGCAGATTTTTAGCCAGTAAGCCTTGAATAAAACTTTCTCGGTTTACCCATGCTGTTAATGTGCCACGTTTAAGCTCTTGTCCAATAGCAAAGGCAACACAGCAACATAACAATAAGTGCAATACAGCAGGAACCATGAAAGGTTCTAAATAAAACTCATAACTCATACTTGGATTATAAAGCGTTGAGATTTTGACATGAGCTGTAGGAACATCTAAATAGGGAATACTATTTACAAGATAACTTTGACCAGCATAGTCTGCTAAAGCATTGAGGGTACTGACCAACATTGCGGAAGAAATGGTATTTCCGACACTAAAAAAAGACTGGTTAAATGCAATGCTGATTTGAGCATCTTGTGCTTTCACAAAGCGTTTTTCAGCGCCGTCTGGAATAAAAACATAACCCCATATTTTAGTTTCATTGAGTAGTTGTTCAGCCTCAGCAGAGCTTGCCGTAATTGTTTTAATGTCTACTGTATGATTCAACGAAAGATACTTTTCAATATTACGGCTGAGTTCACTTTGGTCTTGATCAATAATCGCAATTGGTAAGTGTTCAGCTTTACCTGCGTAAAACATGCTGCTAAACATGAAAATGATAAAAGCAGGGATAAGTGTCACCATACACAAATCCCATTTATTACTTTTTAGATAGTTTAGTTCCCGTAATATACTGGCAAACATGCTTTATTTTTCTTCTTTAATTTTAAATAGAACACTCATACCAACCTTTAAATCTTTGACAGGACTTTCAGGCACCAGATGTAATTTGAAGCTACGAATATCATAGCCTCCAGTTTGGCGAGTCGTTTTAATGGTGGCAAATTCACCTTCAGCATCTATATTCTTAATTTTAAAATTCACATTCTGATTAAGTGCTGGAATGAATCCTTCAAGGATTTTATTTTTATAAACAGAGGCATATTGATTTTCACCCACGTTTAAACTTACCCATAAATCATCATCTTCTAAAATGCTAACAACAGGCACACCCATAGCGACTAATTCAGAAGGCTTACCGTAAGTTTTTGAAACTGTACCCGAAATCGGAGAGAGTAAGCGTGTTTCTTCCTCTAAAGCTTTTGCTTCAGCTACCGCAGCTTTTGCAATTTCAACCTGTGCATCTGCTGTAGATTTTTGCTGGCTAGTGCTTCCACGTTTTGCACGAGCATATTGTTGATAAGAGGCTTCACTTAATTCTTGAGCAGAGGTCTGTGCTGCGAGCATTTCATCTCGTCTTTGACGTGAAATGACACCTTGTCTATATAAATTTTCACCACGTTGGTAAGTAGTTTTTGCAAGGTTTGCTTGTGCTTTCGTGCTTTGCCAGTTGGCATAAAGAGTATCGATATTTTCTTGTTGAGAACCTCGATCTACCGTAGATTGAAATGCTAAAGCCGATTGTAAGGTAGCCAAAGCTTGTTGCTTTTTAGCTTCTATTTCCGGACTAACCAAACGAACAAGGGGTTGGCCTTTGGAAATTTTCTGGCCTTCTTGTACATAAATTTCTTCAATACGACTCGGGACTTTTGTACTTACGTGAATAGTTTCAGCTTCAACACGGCCTTGTAGTTCAATAGGTTTCGGTTGATAGCTTTTCCACAAACCAAAAATAATTAAACCTAATAAGGCAATGATGATCAAACCAATAAACAGTTTAATTTTGGAATTTTTAGGAGGATTGGCGTCATTTTTATTTGTACTTGATTCTTGATGGTCACTAACTTGATCATCTTTTTTAACTTGGGTGGTTTCTGCTGTATCCGCAACAGGAGAATCTTGTTCTGAATGAGCTGAGTCTTGATTCATTTTATACTCCCCTTAACGAATATAGTCGGTATGTGGTTGATTAACGTAAGCTTTAAACTGGTCAATTGAGCCATGACTTTGCAGTAAAGTTGCGAGTGACATGACATATTTATAAGCATTTAAAGCCATTTCAGTTTTTAACGCACTTAATGCATTTTGTGCATCAATCACTTGGGTTGCTGTACCCATTCCTTCACGAAAAGAAAGTTCTTGAATACGTAGGTTTTCTTGAGCAGCATTTACGTTTCTTTGTAAAAGCTGATGACTTTGTTGAGCAGAGTTAAGCTCGTTATATGATTTATTCAAAAGTGCTTCAATCTCTTGTTTAGTTCGTTCAGTCATGAGCTCTGAAGCGTAACGCTTTAATTCGGCGGCGTGAATATTCTTATTTTTATCTATCCCAGAGAATAGGTTGTATTTTGCCATTACACCGACAATCCAGTTTTCATTTTCATCAAGCGCATATTCACCAAATGCAAATAGACTTGGTTTTTTTGCGGCTTGTTGAGCTTGAATATTGACATTAGCCAGTTGAGTATCCATCTGCATTTTTTGTACAAGGCTAGATTTTTGTGAATAACTGGTTAAAAGTGATTCTAGAGACTGGCTTGGAGTGTTATTTACAAATAAAGGTGTACTTAAATCTACATTATTTTGTTGATGTAAAAGGTTATTAAGGCTAAACCGGCTGGCGTTTAAGTTAGCTTGAGTATTTTGTAAAGTACGTTCTGCATTATTACGAGCGACTTCAAACTGCATGCGTTGCCCTTTACTAATAAATCCTTGTTGTTCCAGCTTTAGGGCATTGCTGTAATGTTTTTGCATCGCATTAAAGTTAAATAAGCTACTTGCGACCAGCTGCTGCTGTAATTGCACATTAAAGTAACTTTGTACTACTTCAAATCGCTGTATATCCTGCTGTTGTTGGCTTGAAAGCTCAGAGCGCTGTGCTTGTATATTAGCTATTTTTTTAGCGCTGCTGGTTAAGCCGCCTGTATAGAGTGGCATTACGACTGAAATCGAAGGGCGTACCACCTGATCTTCGATAGTCAGATTCGCATAATCAGGAAAGCGATTTATACCATCATGTATGGTTTGGTTTGCACCTTCTTGAACTTGTCCCAGCACATCTGATGGAATGACATTGCTCCACTGTGAAAGTTTGTCATTTAGTCCTTGGCTTAAATCATTTTCAAGTTTTTGTTTAAAAGCCCCAAGAGGTACATCTGTTTCACTATGAAAAGCGTAGGCTCTGACATTCAAATCAACTCTAGGTAATCCGAGGCCCTTTACTGCTTCAGCTTCTAATTGAGATGCTTGCTGTAATGCTTGGTTGGCTTGAGTACTGTATGAACTTTTTAAAGCTTGTTGTTCTGCTTCAGCATAACTTAAGCTTCCGGCATATAAATGATTAGTGAAAAAAAAGCCTAAAGCCAAAGCAAGATGTTTTGGTTTAAATGAAAATGGAAAAATAGAATGTCTATATCGGTGTGTTGGCATTTTAAATAACAATTTTTGGCATCCCTTATAGTTTAAATTTCTTGTTATTAAATTCAATTATCATCTTGTTTATTATACATTTGTATAAAAACATAGTGGTTTTTAGCTCCTTTAATTATTGAATTTACTAAGCCAATATTTTTTTGTAATAGCTATCAAGGTATGTGAAATTATAATCACAAGTCAAGTTGATCTTTTTGCTTAAAAATTTTTTTAAATGAGGAAGCTGATTATTAAAACTAAAGAAATAACGACAACAATAATTGAAAAAATAAAGCTAAATACAGTACAGCATTGAAATATTTACTTGAGAAGCTGCTGCAAGCTTAAGCAATCTGTGGTTAAATGCCATTTTTATTGTGTTTGACTTTATACAAGGGAAAAATCATGCGCGCGTACAATTTCTGTGCTGGTCCTGCTGCATTACCTACTGCCGTTTTAGAAAAAGCTCAACAAGAATTGTTGGATTGGCAGGGTAAAGGTCTATCCATCATGGAAATGAGTCACCGTAGTGCTGACTATGTTGCTGTGGCTGAAAAAGCTGAAGCAGATTTACGCAAGTTAATGAACATTCCAGAAAACTATAAAGTACTGTTTTTACAAGGCGGTGCGTCATTACAATTTTCTGCTATTCCTTTAAACCTTTTAGGTAAGAACAGTAAAGCCGATTATATTCACACCGGCATCTGGTCTGAAAAAGCGTTAAAAGAAGCAAAACGTTATGGCGATATTAATGTTGTAGAAGCTGGCATTAAAGTAGATGGCAAGTTCGCAATTTCTGAACAAAGCGAATGGAACTTATCTGATGATGCAGCATATGTACATTATGCGGATAATGAAACGATTGGCGGCTTACAGTTCGCAGGAATTCCTGAGGTAAAAGCGCCACTTGTTTGTGACTATTCATCAAGTATTTTATCTGCTCCATTAGATGTCACCAAGTTTGGTTTAATCTATGCTGGCGCACAAAAAAATATTGGTCCTGCTGGTTTAACAATTGTCATTATTCGTGATGACTTACTTGATCAAGCTAAACCAGAAATTCCAAGTATTTTAAAATATGGTGACCAAGCCAAAAATGGTTCTATGGTAAATACACCATCGACTTACGCTTGGTACTTGTCTGGTTTGGTATTTGAATGGTTGCTAGAGCAGGGTGGGGTAGAGGCTATTCATAAAGTGAACCTTGAAAAAGCTCAGTTGTTATATGGTTATATCGACTCAAGTGATTTCTACAATAACCCGATCGCAATTCCAAACCGTTCAATTATGAATGTACCGTTTACCTTGGCAGACGAAGCTTTAGAAAAGCAATTCTTAAAAGAAGCGGAAGCTAATCACTTGTTAAATTTAGCTGGCCACCGTTCTGTCGGCGGTATGCGTGCAAGTATTTATAATGCCGTACCATTAGAAGGCGTACAGGCTTTAATCAACTTTATGGATGATTTTGCAAAGCGTAATGGTTAAGCAAATCAAATAAATAAAGCCCTCAAATGAGGGCTTTATTTATTGAATAAGTTATAAATTAAAAAGGCACTAAACCAAACTGGTGCATGAATAGGGCAGCTAAGAACATACCCAAGACAAAAAAGCAAAACGCACCAGTATCGACCTTTACGCGCAGGCTACTGGATTGAATGAGGCTGGTAGTTTGTTCGGGTATAATCTTCATTCAATAACCTAATTATTAAAATATTAGTGAAATTCAATTAGTTTCACCCTTTTTAGCACAAATAGTCGCCTGAATCCAGATATTACCGCGAATATATTCACCAATATTAAAGTTTTTATACAAATCGTTTTTGGTCGCAATGCGCACTAATATGGCAGGAAGATCATCTTCTAAAACCAAAGTGACATCATAAAGGGTATATTCTGCCCCCATAAATGTCATAGAAGTTTTACCAACAATATTACCTTGGAACCATGCTTCATCTTCTTGACCAAGATTTTCGCCATATAAATAAGCGACCATTTTAGAAAAATCAACGGTTACAGGTTCTTGATCTTCTGGAGTTTTTGGTTGCCATTCATTAATGAGTTCCTGTAAGTTTTCAGGAGCAACACCATTATGTTCAGTTAAAATTGCATTTAATGCACGGTGATGTTTAATAGAAGCGGGGTCATCAACAATGATTTTTTCACCTGCTGGAACAGGTTCTAATTCATAAGCCCATGCATTAAATTGGACTTGATAGTTTTGATTTTTATCATATTGACAGTAGTTAACACTAAATAAATTATCAAATGCATAAACAGTTGTATTTTTATTTAATCTTAAACTTAACACGGCTTGTGTAGCAGAGTCGCAAGTAATGATGCGTTCAATTTTCGCATTATATTGATATGGACTTTCAAAACTTGGGAAGGCTGTTTTAAGCGCGCGAGGTTTTTGATTTTCAACAGCAATAATTTGATTGATGGTAACTTTTTGGTCTTGTGGACCTTGAATGAGCCAAAAAGATTGATCCATGTCTTCTTCATGTTCACACAAACCCATTGGCATTACAGGTGCATCAAGTGCCAGTCCTAACCATTTTGGTACATCTGTTTCGGGATGGGAGGTCAATAGATTCCAATGTTCTCCATGACTACCAAAATTTTGGTCATTTACTTTAATAACTTCTGGACTGTTTTGATTTTTCATAAGCACGATGCTGTTGGGTTCACATTACTTGTTATATTAAATCGAGGGTGTTTGCTATTTTTCAAGTCACCATATGTAAATTCTCTTGTAAAAGCGCGTATTTAGTCATTTAAGGGGAAGCAACGTTTCTATTTATAAGTTAAAAGTACGTTTAACTTATAAAAAATTTAAATGTTGAAATTAAAAATCAGTTTAATCGTTATTTTTACTCACCTTAGAAAAGCATCTGTTAGACTAATATTTTTAGTGGAAATAGAGAATAACGTGCTGCCATTTAAGCTATGGGTAGACGCAGACGCCTTACCGAAAATTTTACGTGAAGTGATTTTACGTGCATCAGATCGTTATCAATTAGAAGTCATTTTTGTAGCCAATCAAAATGTTGGGATTACGCCTTCTGTTCGTATTAAATCAATACAGGTTTTAAGTGGTGCCGATCAGGCAGATAAAGAAATAGTTGATCGTATGGTTGAAAATGACATTGTCATTACGCAGGATATTCCACTGGCAGCTCAGGTGATCGAGAAAGGTGGAGTTGCTATTCATCCCCGTGGTGAAGTCTATACAACGGCGAATGTTAAAGCGCGTTTACATCTACGTGATTTCATGGATACGCTCCGTGGTGCAGGTGTGCAAACTGGTGGACCGCCTCCTATTTCCGAACGAGATAAACGTGAATTTTCAAGTTCATTAGATCAAACGATTTTAAAGCAAAAACGTAAAACAGCTAAGTGAGCATCGCATGCCATCGCAAACCAATTTGGCTCTAACCTATGCCTTGTTAGTGTTTATCTGGGCAACAACTCCGTTGGCAATTGTCTGGAGTGTGTCTGATCTACATCTGATGTGGGCATTGTTATTACGCTTTTTTATTGCATTGCCTTTGGCTGTCATCATATTACTAATTTTGAGAACACCTTTTCCGACGCATCGACAAGCAGTTCATAGCTACATTGCTGGATCTTTTAGCTTAATTGGTTCTCAAATTTTCACTTATGCCGCAACCCAATATTTAAGTTCAGGTATGATTGCGCTTATGTTTGGCTTAGCACCGATTATGGCGGGGCTTATTGGTCGGTTTGCTTTTGGCCAACAACTTTATAAGCTGCAATGGTTGGGTATGGCAATTGCGGTCTGTGGGTTAGCTATTATTTGTCTGAGCGGTGCGAATCAGCATGTACACCCGTTTGGTATTGTTCTTATGCTGATCAGTGTATTTGTTTATTCATTTTCAATTTTCTGGGTCAAGAAAGTTAATGCACAGATCCAGCCGATGGCTCAGGCAACAGGCTCTATTTTAGTGTCTTCTATTTTTGCTAGTTGTTTTATTCCATTTATTTGGCAATATGCACCAACACATTTGCCAGAAGCCAAATCTTTATTTGCCTTAATTTATACGGTACTTATGGCATCACTCGTTGCCATGTTCTGTTATTTCAAACTTATACAAAATATTCAGGCAACAACTTTATCTTTAACAACGGTTATTACACCTATGTTAGCGATGATGATTGGGGCTGCTTTAAACCATGAGCAACTTTCAATTATGGTTTTTGTAGGCGCTTTCATTATCTTGTCTGGACTCTTTTTATATTTCTATAAAGACATTCAGGCAAACCGGAATTTTGCTCAACATATGAAGTCTAAATAGGAGAAGATTTGGGTAATTTGTTGAGCTTATTCATTAAATTGTTCTAATTCGTAGCGAAATGCACGATCAAATTGATCTCCCAACTTAACTAGTAGAAAATAGCGCAGCAATATAATATTAGGATTATTAAGGATAAGTCAGAACTTACTGATTTTTAAACCTTAATACAGCATCTAACGGTATGGCCAAATAGTAGATGTGGGTGCAATTTGCCATCAACATCTTATATTTTCCATCAATGACCTTGGATTTAGAAGGTATGTTTAAACCAATCTCACTGTATATAGGGTTGAGATATACTCGCGCAAGACGCAGTAATCATTTTATTTCTTTTATTGCATTGGTTTCGATGGTCGGTTTGACACTAGGTGTCGCTGTGCTGATTACAGTACTTTCTGTCATGAACGGTTTCGATCGCGAATTGAAAAACCGTGTGTTAGGAATGGTGCCGCAAGCAACAGTTTCATCTACACAAATCCTCACGGATTGGCCTGAACTCGTGAAGCGAGTTGAACATCATCCACATGTAACAGGGGTTGCACCTTTTACACAATTGCAAGGTATGTTAACTGCGCAAGGGCAAGTCGCTGGTATTATGGTGACGGGTATTGACCCAAAATATGAAAAGAATGTCTCTATTATTCAAAATCATATTGTTGCCGGGAGTTTAGATTCACTTAAAAAGGGTGAATTTGGTATTGTGCTTGGTAAAGATATGGCTGATTCATTGGGCTTACGTCTAAATGACAGCGTGACATTGGTTTTACCAGAAGCAACGCCATCTCCAGCAGGTGTTGTACCTCGTTTCAAGCGTTTTAAAGTGGTTGGTATTTTTAGTGTAGGCGCTGAAGTCGACTCTATGGTGGGTTATATCGCCCTATACGATGCTTCAACCTTATTACGCTTACCAGATGGTGCCCAAGGTGTCCGTTTAAAACTAGATGATATTTTTGCAGCGCCGCAAGTTGCTGACGACTTAGTAAAAAGTTTACCAAGCAATTTCTACGCGACGAACTGGACCTATACGCATGGTAATTTATTTAATGCCATTCAAATGGAAAAAACTCTAGTCGGTTTATTGCTTGTCCTTATTATTGTGGTTGCAGCATTTAATATTGTTTCATCATTGGTCATGGTGGTGACTGATAAAAAATCTGATATCGCAATTTTGCGTACATTAGGCGCTTCGCCATCGATGATCACTAAAATATTTATGGTTCAAGGTACCGTGATTGGGGTGATTGGTACAGTTGCAGGTACGGTTTTAGGTGTAATTTTAGCTTTAACCATTAGTGATATCATTTCATGGTTTAACAATGTGTTGGGCTTAAATCTATTTGATGCTTACTTTGTACATTACCTTCCTTCTTATTTAAGATGGCAAGATGTAACGATTATCGTGATTGTTTCTTTACTTTTAAGCTTCTTGGCGACTATTTATCCGGCACTTCGTGCTGCCAAAGTTCAACCTGCCGAGGCACTGCGCTATGAGTAAAATTGTTTTAGAAGCGAAAGAAATATATAAACATTTTGATGACGGTAAATCTAAAGTTGAAGTCATTAAAGGTCTTTCTTTACAAGTTGAAGCAGGGCAGTTTGTTTCGATTGTCGGTGCGAGTGGTTCAGGTAAAAGTACTTTGCTTCATGTACTAGGTGGTTTAGAGCAGCCAACTCAAGGGCAAGTATTTTTAAATGGTCAGCGTTTTGATAATTTAGGTGAAGCTGAACGTGGTTTTCAGCGTAACCAATACCTCGGTTTTGTTTATCAATTTCATCATCTATTACCTGAGTTTTCTGCGCTTGAAAATGTCGCGATGCCTTTAATGCTTCGTGCAGATAGCCAATTTAAATCGGTAAAAGCGCAAGCTGAATATTTACTTGATCGAGTTGGGTTGTCTCATCGTATGGATCATAAGCCAGGGGAGCTTTCGGGTGGTGAGCGCCAACGTGTGGCTTTAGCGCGTGCTTTAGTCACTAAACCTGCGGTTGTTCTGGCTGATGAACCTACAGGTAATTTAGATCGTAAAACAGCTCTAGGTATTTTTGAATTACTGACCGATCTTAAGAAAGAACTCAACATGGCAATGTTAATTGTGACCCATGATGAGCATTTAGCTCAGGCTGCTGATTCTATTTTGCACATGCAAGATGGACTCTGGGTGAGTGGTTCTTAAAAAATTGTCATTAAATCACATTGTTAAAGCCCACTTAGTTGGGCTTTAATTTTGCCCCTAAAAAGATAATGATATGACTTTGCATGTTAAAACTTATTTTAATGGGGTGGATTGGGGGTATTGCATTTATGGGGATAGATATCCCTTTAATAATGCAATATGGGTGGTTAGGTAAAGTCTTGCTTGTTATGGGTTTTATTTTTTATATTTTTAAGAGAAATATTTTCTTAAATCGCCCCATATTAAAAACCATTTACTGTCTAGTCTGTGCTATTAGTCTCTTTACTATAGGACATCAATATGCTCAGCATGCCTTAAATCAAAGATTAGAACTGCGACAAATGCAGCCTAAATCTTTAGATATTATTGTGTATGTCGACCGTATAAGTGACGAAAAAGAAGATAAGACACAGCAACCCGTTCAGGTATTAGGGCAGTCCTTACATCCCGTTAATTGGCTATTATATTTAAAAAATCAAAAAGTAAACTCAGCCATAGATGAGCCAAAATTAAAATTAGGTCATTATTATCGAATTTCTGGCAAAACCAAACCTGCTCATAGTTATGCAGTGGCTGGTGTTTTTGACCAAGAACAGTGGTTCATTCAACGAAATATAATGTCTGGTTTTAGTGTTCAGCATATTGAGCCTTTAAGCTCTGATGAAATTTATCAGTTGGGTTATCAACATCATTTAAAAGAGCAACAGAAATTCTTTAACAGACAAAAATTAAATGTAGAAAAGTTGCGCCTAACGTTTAGATTAATGTTAAAACAATCTACTTTGCAAAATAAAGGACTGTTATTAGCTTTATTAACAGGGGATGAAAGTCTCTTAAATGATGAGATTAAAAATCAATTTAAGGAATTAGGAATCTCTCATCTGTTAGCCATTTCAGGGCCTCATGTACTCATTTTTGCTATCATGTTGTCTTGGGTATTACATCAATTAATAAGACGTTATTATCCGCAGCTTTATTTGCATCAACCTAAACAAATTTGGACCATGATTCCATTATGTTTCGGTGTTTTAATTTATACGGCATTTGTTGGTTTTGAAATTCCCGCCTTAAGAACTTTACTCTCAGTATTTTTATTTGCTTTTTTGGTATTGATTAAAGTGGCTGTTAAACCATTTTCACTCTTGGTTTATAGCGCAAGTCTACTTTTACTTTTCGATCCCTTCAGTGCTTTATCCGCAGGTTTTTGGCTGTCTTATGGTTCTTGCTTTATTTTATTACGGATTTATCAAACTATAGAGCAGGCTCCAAATCTTGTTTCAACTAGTCTGTTATCTAGAATCATTCTTTTCAGTAAAATTTTAATTGAATCTCAAGGCAAAATATTTATTGCCTTATGTCCTCTAATGTTGATTTTCTTTCAACAGATTACATGGGTTGCTCCTTTTACAAATATTATTGCAGTTCCTTTACTCGGAGGAGTGATTGTTCCTTTAAATATTTTTGCAGCTTGTGTATGGCTTATTTTTAACTCATTCGGAAATTTACTTTTTCAAATTAGTGACGTCCTGATTAGTATAGTACTGTCATGTTTTAATCTTTTAGAAAAGTTATCTCTACCATTACAAGGTTTTAGCCTCACACCACTTGATTTAGTGTGCCTTAGCTTCGTTATTATTATCTTATTTTTACCGCGTGGGGTTTTACCCAAATCTTGGGGGCTAATATGCTGTTTACCCTTGATCATTCCAGATAAGTCGTCCCTGCAAATTCAATTAAATATTATAGATGTAGGACAGGGGCAATCTATATTCTTACAGCACCCGCAGCAGACATGGCTCATCGATACGGGTGGGTCTTATGACGAGAAAGCTTTTAGTATTGGTCGAAATGTGGTGATTCCATATTTACGCCAAAAGGGAATTAAACAACTGGATCACGTCGTACTATCTCATCTTGATCAAGATCATAGCGGAGCATTTCCTTCTATTGCTCAGACTTTTCCTATTAAACAAGTCATATCAAATGAATTATGGAAAGAGCAAATTACAGAACCATTTACTTATTGTCATCAAGGGCAAAAATGGCAATATCCACAATTAGATATTGAAATTCTTTGGCCTAAAGAAAAAGATTTAAACTTAGTTTCTACAAATCAAAATCAATATTCTTGTGTGATTTATATTCATTTAAAACAGATAAATGACTATCAAAATTATTTAATCATGGGCGATGCAGGGTTGGAAGCAGAATATCAACTCATGAAAGAATATCCTGATTTAAAGGTGGATGTCTTGGTATTAGGTCATCATGGAAGTAAACATAGTTCAGCTTACGACTTCTTAGCGACGTTAAACCCCAAGCTTGTTGTTGCTTCTGCTGGCTTTAATAATCGTTATGGTCATCCAAGCAAAGAGGTTTTAGCGAGAATACAAGAGCTTAATATTCCATTTAAAAGCACAGTTGAGCAAGGAACATTGAGTTTTGTATCTCGCAATCAAGAGATGGTTTTATACACTCGACGTTTCGAGCGTACTTGGCTTCACAGGAATTTGTGAAGCTTCTGCTTTAAGTCTATCTACAATTTGAAGTGCTTCATTCGGATCAATATTGTAAATATTATCTAAAGCGGGATTTGCTTTAAAACGTTTATAACTCCAGTGATAGTGTTCTGGATAATGTTGGATCAGTTGTTCAATGGCTTGATGAATAACAAAGGTTCCGTCATCGGCACTACCTTCGTAAATCTTCTCATCCATAGGCTCAATATGCATCGTAAAACCGTCGTGTTCATTACGAATCGCATAAAGAAATAATGCTTTGGCTTTTGTTTTTTGGATGAGCTTGGCACTTAAATTACTTGAGGCAAGTGGTACACCAAAATAATTGATCATATCCCCACCAACATTAGGTGTATGGTCGGGTAAAATTACAGTGGTTTCGCCTTGTTTGAGTGCTTTAAAAATTTGTCGAACACCAGTCTCATCGGTAGGTACCAAGTTGGCTTGTTCACGGCTACGTGCTTCTCGAACAAAACGGTCTGCATCTTCATTTTTTACAGGCTTGTATAAAATAGTCATAGAAGTGAACTGGGCACACCAAGCATTCATGATTTCCCATGTACCAAAATGTGGAACAATCAAAACCACACCTTTTTTTGCTGCTAGTGCTTCATGAAAGTAATGTTCACCCTCAATATGGTGAATACGTGAAATATTCTTACTATTTGATGAGCCCCAAATACTTAAAAACTCGAAGTATGAGGTTAACTCGTTACGAATAGCTTGTTGTGTAATATCTATTCGTTGCTGTGGTGTTAAGTGGGGAAGAGCAATTTGTAAGTTAAGTTCTATACTTTTTGATGTTCTAGTAATTTTTAAAGTATTGACTAACCCTGCCAACATACGGGCAATAAAACGTCCAAATTGAATGGGTTGACGGCTAAAAGTTTTGAGTAAGTAATAGTTCATGCTTTTTACATCTAGTTTGGTCATCTATCGCGGTAAAAAGGAGGCAACAAGTAAAAAAAGATAAAAATATTATAAATGAAATCATATAATTTAGACAGTTTTTATCAAATCAACGTATATAATGACATCATTTTAGATTGATTTGGATTGGAATTTTATGTCCGATTGGCCACCAAAACCACAAAATGAACCTATAATCCCTAAACAAAATGGACCAGAATGGCAAATTCTTGAGAAGGCTGTACTTGCTTCAGTAGAAGAGCAACGCCGTAGTCGTCGTTGGGGTATCTTCTTTAAAACATTAACTTTTATTTATCTATTATTCATTATTGTACTCATGGGCAAAGGCTGTTCAACCAGCAAAGAAGGCTCTGCTGTAAGTAGCAGTAGTGCTCATTTGGCAGTGGTGGATATTATTGGAACGATTGATGCTTCGAGTAATCAAGCGGTAAATAGTGAAGATACGAATAAAGCGCTTAAACGTGCTTTTGAAGCCTCAAATAGTAAGGCTGTTGCACTTAACATTAACTCACCTGGCGGTTCTCCAGTTCAGTCTGATGAAATCTGGCAGGAAATTCGTTATTTGAAAAAACAGCACCCTGATAAGAAAGTTTATGCCGTTATTGGTGATATGGGGGCATCGGGTGCGTACTATATCGCTTCTGCTGCGGATGAGATTATTGTCAACCCATCAAGTTTAGTGGGCTCAATTGGTGTAATTATGCCTAACTATGGCATTACTGGTTTAGCTCAGAAGCTCGGTATTGAAGACCGCACTTTAACTGCCGGAACGAATAAAGACATTTTAAGTATGACAAAACCGATTGATCCTGTTCAAAAGCAACATATTCAATCTGTTCTTGATAATGTTCATACTCACTTTATTACCGCAGTGAAAGAAGGCCGTGGTAAGCGTTTGAAATCGAATGATCCAGCTATTTTTTCTGGCTTATTCTGGACGGGTGAACAAGCAATTCAATTAGGTGTTGCTGACCGTTCAGGTAATATTACGAGCTTGATGCGCGAACTAAACCTTGATAATAAAGTTGACTACACAATTGAGCGTAACCCACTACAATCCATTTTGGGTCGTATGGGGGCACAAATCGGGCAAGGAGTAAGTGAATCTATTGCTCAAGAGGTGCAGACTAGTCAAAGCGCAAAATTACAATAAATCTGTATTTTTAGGATAACGGTATGTCAATGAAACCGGTTATACACTTTGCACATGCCAATGGTGTGCCATCTATGGTGTATCAAAAATTGTTTGATCAATTAAAAGATGAGTATGACGTAATTTATGTTCCACTCATTGGTCCTGACAAACGTTATCCTGTGACTAACCATTGGCCTGCTTTGGTTGATCAAGTTATTGATAGTATTGTGCGTCAGGCGAAAGGACGTAAAGTCATCGGATTAGGCCATTCTCTTGGTTCGGTTTTAACATTGATGGCATCTTTTCGACGTCCTGAACTGTTTTCTCAAGTCATTATGTTAGATCCGCCTCTTATTTTAGGGCGATATTCATTTGCTTTTCATATGGCAAAATTATTTCGTCCTAAATTGGTTGATGCGATGACACCGGCGGGCTTATCTGCACGTCGTCGTGAACATTGGGAATCGAGAGAGCAGGCTGCTGAGTTACTTCGTCCTAAAGGATTTTATAAAGATTTTGATGAGGATTGTTTTCAGGCTTATATTGATTATGCTTTGAAAGAAGATTCGATTCGCGGTGGAGTAACTTTAACGATTTCTCGTGAAGATGAAGTTGCAATTTTCCGTAAAAATCCTTCTTGGTGGTGGCTGCCTATGCCAAAACCTAAGATGCCTGTGCATTTAGTGGTGGGTAAAGGAAGTGATTTCTTAAAAAGAGGCTTTCCTCAAATGGCAAAGCGAAAAATGGGAATCCCATTTACTGTGGTTGAAGGGGGCCATATGTTCCCTCTAGAGCATCCTATTGATACAGTAAATTCTATAAAGAAATTGATTCATCATTAATTAAATTAATTTAAAGCTTATAAAAAAAGGACATGCCAGCATGTCCTTTTTTTATTTTTGTTTGTTAGTAAAATACTTTACCAACTTGCAAAACGAATAGGGTCTTTTAGAACTTGATTACGGAAATAGGCTTGCCCATCTTTCCATGTAAGTTGACCGTTACACAGCCACTCTGCAACTTGTGGGTAGATAAAGTGCTCAAGTGTGTGCACTCGATCTGCTAATGAAGCGGCAGTATCATGTTCTTTAACTGATATAGCTGATTGGGCAATAGATTGACCAGAATCCAGTTCAGCAGTTACAAAGTGTACGGTACAACCATGTAAACGATCACCTGTGTTTAAAACACGTTGATGAGTATTCACACCTTTGTAAGCTGGAAGAAGCGAGGGATGTATATTCAGCATTTTCCCTTGCCATTTGTTGACAAAGGTTGGTGTTAAGATACGCATGAAGCCAGCTAAAATAACTACATCTACTTCCCAAGCTAAGAGTTGCTGATGCATTGCCTCATCAAAAACTTCGCGCGTTGGAAAGTCTTTATGGGAGATAACCGCCGTAGCAATATTGGCTTTTTGAGCACGCTCTAGGGCATAAGCATTTGCTTTATTAGACAGTACACCTACAATTTGCCCTGATAGATTTGCATCTATCAAGGCCTGTAAATTACTGCCATTCCCAGAGACTAGAACAGCAATTTTTATCATGCAAAGATCACACGAATTTTTTCGTCTGCACCTTCCACTGACTCAGAATTTTCTTGGATATGTCCAATTTTCCAAGCTTTTTCGCCTTGAGCATTAAGTAGTTCAATTGTTTTTTCAGCATCATTTGCATCAACAGCAATAACCATACCTACACCACAGTTAAATGTACGGTACATTTCAAAGCGTTCTACATTGCCTTCGCGTTGTAGAAGTTGGAACAATTCAGGCCATTCCCAAGAAGATTCATCAATAACCGCTTGAGCACCATTTGGCAATACACGAGGTAAGTTACCTGGTAAACCACCACCAGTAATGTGTGCCATAGCATGAACATCAACTTGTTTGCAGAGTTCAAGAACCGGTTTTACATAAATACGAGTTGGTTCCATTGCTACATCAGCAAGAGGACGACCATCAATCGTTTGAGTTAAATCAACGTTTTTAACGTCTAAAATTTTACGTAGTAATGAGTAACCATTCGAGTGAGCACCACTTGATGCAACACCGATAAGTACGTCACCAGACTTTACTTTAGAGCCATCAATAATTTTGCTTTGCTCAACAACACCAACTGCAAAACCAGCAAGATCGTAATCTTCACCTTCGTACATGCCTGGCATTTCCGCGGTTTCACCACCTACAAGTGCGCAACCTGCAAGCTCACAACCTTTACCAATACCAGTAACAACATTTGCAGCAACGTCAACATTTAAGTGACCAGTCGCGTAATAATCAAGGAAGAATAATGGTTCTGCGCCACAAACTAAAAGGTCGTTTACGCACATAGCCACAAGGTCTTGGCCGATTGTGTCATGACGATTGAGATTAAGGGCCAAACGTAATTTAGTTCCTACACCATCGGTTCCAGAAACTAAAACAGGCTCTTCATAACCTTTAGGAATTTTGCATAGTGCACCAAAGCCACCAAGCCCGCCCATTACTTCAGGACGACTTGTACGTTTAGCGACTGACTTGATACGATCGACCAGTGCGTCGCCCGCTTCAATGTCGACACCCGCATCTTTGTAGCTTAAACCGGTATTTGGGGTAGAAGTTGAGTTGCTCATAAATGAAGTCTCCGCATTGGCGGCAGATTATAACCTGAATATACGAAACTCTTATGTTATTTATGCTCGAAAATGCTATCTTTAATAAAAATATTTTTTCATTTATAACGATTAAATCAAAAAAGGCTAGATTTTATGCAAGATCGTATACTGCGCCGTATTTTTTTACTCGCAGGTATTGTATTGCTGGTATGGGTGTTGTACTTACTCAAGCCTGTAGTCATTCCTTTTATCGGTGCTTTTTTCCTGGCTTATTTATTCAGTCCACTTGTTGATGTGCTGGTAAAAATGAAATTGCCTCGCTGGTTAGCAATTAGCGTGGTATTCGTCGGAATAGGTGTAACCTTAACTATTGCACTCTGGTATTTAGTTCCACTGATTTGGAAACAATTAGTTTATGCCCGAGATAGTATTCCAGCAGGTATTCACTGGATTAATGCTACCTTTTTACCTTGGGTGTCTTCGACATTTAATGTCCAGCAAATGGAAATTGACACAGAGCAGTTGTCTAAAGCTGTCATGGAATATGTCCAAACAAACTATAGCGCAGACAGCATTCAGGCAGTGTTATTAAAACTGGCTCAATCTGGTTTGAATTTTATTCAGATTGGTGGAACAGTGGTTTTAATTCCAATCATTGCTTTCTATTTCTTGCTTGATTGGGAACGTATGTTACAAAACTTACGCCGTCTCATCCCACGTCCATATGAAGCAACTACTTTACAGATCGTTGGTGAATGCCATAGCGTTTTAGGGGCATTTGTTAAAGGTCAGTTTCTTGTCATGCTATTGCTTGGCGTAGTGTATGCAGTTGGTTTACAGCTCATCGGTTTGGAAGTTGGCCTGATTATTGGTATGGTGGCAGGGCTTGCTAGTATTATTCCTTATTTAGGTTTTGCCGTAGGTATTATTGCCGCTGTTATTGCCAGCCTGTTCCAGTTTGGCTTGGATTGGATGCATCTATTACTGGTTGGTATCGTCTTTATGATTGGTCAAGCGGTAGAAGGCTATATCTTACAGCCATTCCTACTGGGTGATAAAATTGGCTTATCTCCTGTAGCAGTTGTTTTTGCAGTATTGGCAGGTGCACAACTTGCAGGTTTCTTGGGAATGTTAATTGCATTGCCTGTTGCTGCGGTTATTGTAGTGTTGTTGAAGCATTTAAGAGAGAATTACGAAAGAAGCTCACTTTACGCTCCACCATCTACATTAGTGATCCAACATGGCGATATTGAGCAAATTCATGTACAAACCGAAAGCACTAAGCTTGATCTTGAAGTTAAAACACAGCAAGATACAGATGAACTAAAATCTCCTAACCAGAAATAATTTCAAGGTTAATTCAATATATGCGTCAACTCCAACTGGATATAGAACCTCAACTTGATGCCCGAATCAGTGATTTTTCGGGACCGGGTTGGGGGCATGTAGTCGATGCCGTGCGTCAACTACATGCTGGTCTGGTGAGTAGGTTCTATATTTACGGTGGAGCGGGGACGGGGAAGAGTCATTTACTTTCTGCAATTTGTGATTCTTATTTAGAAATAGGCAAATCTGCTATTAAAGTATCTTTGCTCGAACTGCTTGATGCACCTATTGAGGCAATTACCTCTTTAGAACATTATGATCTTGTTGCTTTGGATGATATTGAATCGATTAGTGGTGTGCCTCACTGGCAGAAAGCTGTTTTTCATTTAATGAATAATCACGAAGGACAACTGGTGTTTTCGTCGCGTGTAGCACCGATTGAATTAAAGCTGGAATTACCAGACCTACAATCACGACTTACACAAGCCGTTAGTGTAAAAGTGCCAAGTGGAAGTCTATATGCAGACCGCTATGCCTTGGTGACATCTGTAATGGCTAGACGGGGTATTCACTTTGACCAACAAATTGTTGATTACTTATTATTACATGGTCCTCACCAAGCATCTCTTTTACTGCAAACTGTTGCTCAGTTAGAAAAACTACTCAAAGGTGAAAAAACAAAACTTTCTAATGCGACTTTAAGACAAATTTATGCTTTGATTGATGAGTATCAACAGTAGAGTTTCTAGCTTAAATTTGCTGTTTTGCTTAAATTAAACTCATACAATTTAAAAAATGGCTTTCCCTACATAAGTTTTTTTCATTTCAGAAAAGCTATATTTATAACTTATAAATTCTTTTTTAATTTTTTAATACGACAATTTTTTGTATTTAAAAAACTTTTTTAGGTCTACGAAGCTTTTTGTAATCTAGCTCAAAAATGACTCTACAGACCGACCAAAATGTCTTGAGAAATTCTACTTCCTGTGACAAAGTACGCACAAAGGATGCGATTGCAAAAGCGGAAATTTTGCAATATTGACAAAGAAAAATGAAAAAAGATGTAAGGAGATGGGTATGCTCAAACGGAGCATTGCTTTTGCTTTATTGGCTGCTGCTGGACACGCTTATTCTGCCGATATTCAAGTCACAACTACAACTGATGAAGACGTCGATAACACGGTCTGTTCATTACGCGAGGCTGTCGAACTTTTAAATAAACTTAATTCAAGCGATTCTAAGGTTGTTGCGTCTGTAAAAGATGGTTATCGTGGCTGTGCTAGTGGTGACTCAAATAATATTATTTTGCAAAGAGATAAAGAGTACACACTTAATGAAAAAATAAAGATAACAGCTCCTCTGACAATTAGTACTGCTAAAAATGATTCTACGCTAGTTGATACCGATCAACCAGGTTCGCATAACGCTACAATAAAAATGATTGGTACTGATCAGTTATTTAAAATTGATGATGAAAGTATTGAAAAAGCATCAATTTCTGTTTCGCTAACTGATCTTAATTTACAAGGTGCGGGTTTAAAATTTAAAGCCGTCACTGGTGGTTTGATTGATAATCATGAAATATTGAAAATTCAAAACTCTCGTTTAATTGATGGATACGCAGCTCAAGGGGGAGCAATTTATAATAGAGGATTGGTCACGAAAAGTGGCCAGACCTATGGGTTCGTCACAATTACCAATACTCTTATTCAAAATAATAAAGCAACACAAGGTGGAGTAATTTATAGTGAGCAGCCTTTGTATTTGATCACGCAGTCTGTGATTCGAGACAATGAAGTTAGTTCTGCTGCTGGATCACTTTTCTTCAGTGCAAATAAATTTGATGATGAAAGTACAGGGGGATATTTAAGCCAGCGTTCTACCGGTCTGAGTAACAGTACTTTTTTTCATAATAAAGTAGGTTTTATTGCAAATGTTCAAGATGGGATGTTTGTTAATAACATTACGATGATTAAAAATGATAAAGGATTATTTCTAGATGCTCCCCAAGGTAATGCTTCTATTTCAAATAGTGTTTTAGTTGGAAATACGATCAACTGCCAGGCTACTAGTGCCGATAAAGCAATTATACAAAGTAATTTGGTGACAACAGAATGTAATAGAAATGCGACCTCTAAGCTCCCTAATATTCTTTATCCTGCTAATGAAAAATTAATAGCAGGTAGTACAGATGAGGGAGTATGCGATGTAACAGCGAAAGAAGGTTTATTTTGTCCTTTTAACACTCCTAAAGATAGTTTTTTAGGTTTTTTTAAGCCTCGACTTTTAGAAAGTTATAATACTTTAGCTGACTCCTTAATTATTAATAAAGGTCGTTTATATAGTGACGGCACTTCAGTCGGATTAGCAAGCTGTGAAAGTGTTGATCAACGTGGGAAAAAACGTAGCGGTTATGATGAGCTATGTGATCTTGGCGCGATTGAATATATTTTAGATACTGAGATATCCTCAGTAGGTCAAGATATTAGATATGGCCAAGTTGCAAAATTTAATATTCTTGGTTCTCTAAGTGAAGCAGATTTAGTGACTCCAGCTACGTGTAAGCGATTGTTTGGCGAGCGAGCTGATGGAAAAGAATGGCAACCGGGATGCCTTAGAATTAAACAAAGTACAGACACACCAGTTTCTAAAGGCAGTATAACTTTAGATCAAAATGGAAATGTAATTTATACGCCAAATGGGAACTGGCATGGCGCGGATATTTTTAGTATTCAGGTTGTTACGAGTGTGTCTCGATTTAATGAAGGCGTAGAGTTTCAATATATCACTATCCCGACAAGAATTGTTCAGGATCCTTTATCTGGAATTGAAGACAAATCTGTCAGTACCGGAGGTGGAGGTAGTGTTGGTGGGGCCTTTATTTTAGGTTTATTAGGTTTAATTGCTTTACGCCGTTTCAAGTCATAATCAGGGATGAGACTATGAAAAATTATAAGAAGGCATTATTAGCGTTAGCTGTGCTTGCAAATATGCCACTTTTTGCTGATACCACAAATAAAAGAATTGAGGTCACAACTTTTGCTGATGAAGATGGTGAAAATACGAACGCATGTTCATTAAGAGAAGCTATTAAAGTTGCAGAAACTCGTAAATCCGCTTATGGGTGTACTGTATTTAGCCTCGATACTGATCAGGTAATTCAGTTAAAAGCTGGAACTTATACTTTAAATAAAGAATTGGTGCCCAATGCTAATATTTCTATTTATGGCTATGGTGAACGTGAAGAAGATAAAATTTGGTCAGAAAAGAATGTTTTAACAAATGACTATCCTGCTCTACCAGAACTTAAAACACGTATTAATGCTGCGGGCAAGTCGCGTATATTTAACACAGCGGAAAATCAAAAAGCTCTATTCCTGCAAAATATTATTATAGAAAATGGTATAGCTTCAAATCAAGGTGGGGCTATTTATGCGGGTGGTAATGTTACATTATTAAATTCTCAAATTTTAAACTCTCAAGCTCCAAAAGGTGGAGCTGTTTTTCTTGGTGGTAGCGGAGTAAATTTATCAATAACTCATTCCCTCTTGCAAGGCAATCAAGCAAGTACTGGTAGCGTGTTAGCTATGAGTTGTAAAAATGGTACTGAGTATGCCAAACGAGAGGTTACTCTTACATCCTCAAGTATTATCAAGAATGGTTCGAGCAATTCTGCTAGTACATTTGAATTTTGTGGCGAGCCGAAAGCTACTTTTACAATTAATACAATTGCTCAAAATATTGCCAGCACTCTAAATGGGGTTATTTTAAAATTTACAGGAGATGCGATTCCTGGTAATACAACAAATCCATCAACTATTTTAAGTGGTGGAAGTAGTTTAAAGCTACAAAATAACACTATTGTTGAAAATAACGCACATACAACTTTCCTATATGACAGTTTAGGTGGGAAAGAATTGAATTTTAATATAATTGGATACAATCCAGTTGGATATGCTTGTCGATATTTAGCAGGCTCAGCAGCTGATTTGAAGAACTCAGGTCTTAGATTATCTTTTAATGCACTAAATTTAAGTAATAATACTGATAAATGTGATTTACCAACAGAGGTACTTTCGTCAGCTAATAAGACAATTGATATTTCAGGTGTTCCATTTAACTCTTTACTTGAGCGCCATGAAAAAGCTGAAGCAGTAACTGGTTTTTTACCACTTTATTTTCCATTGGTAGCTGCTGGAAAAGAAGATTTAATAGATGTAGACCCTGAGGGTAAAGCTATATGCGCTGATATAGATCAACGTGGTTTAGCTCGACTCCCAACTAATAAACTATATTATCAGCCCGATAACATTGCTCGTAATAGCTGTGATATAGGTTCAGTAGAACTAATGAAATTAACTGCTGGTGATTTAAGAGGTTTAGGCAACAGCTCTCTCACTACTTTACTTGAGGGATACCAAACCCAGTATGATACTGCAGAAAAAAATCTCACTAATCCACTTTATTCATATTTGTGGAATGTCTTAAAAATAGATTTGGCAAATTATAAAAATCTTCTTGATCAAACTAAAGCAAATGCAAAATACCGAGCGATCTATATTGATTTGAAGGCAAATGGCTTACCTTTGCCAAATGAAGATAGTAGCCATCTTCTAAAGTTTTTTAATAGTACGGACTATAATATTAGTCTTGAATCTGTTGGAACAGGATTGATAGATGACAAAGTTGCAAGCACGGAAAAAGACGATAAACTTTTTTGTGAGTGGAATAGTGCTTTACAGCAAATTATATTCTATCGATCGGATGATATTACTACTCAAGCTGGTGACTACAACTATTGTAAATATACGATTAGTAGTAAAGATGGTTCTACTCAATCATCTGGTCTTTTAGAAGCACGATTTGATAATGTTGCACCTGTAGCAAGTGATAGTAAAGTTGTATTCCAATATTTAGCAAATGAAATAATTCCATTAAATTTACTTAAATACGCAAATGATGATGGAGATGGTCCAGCTAATACACTTATTACAAAGCCTAATAAACCTCAGTTTGCAGACTTGCCTATATATTTGCCAAGTAAAACTTCAAAAGATGGAATTTTTACAGTAGTTAAGGCAGATAGAGAAGGCCCTTGTCCAGGTGAAGATAAGGATAATACTTGTTATGGTGGTAATATTTATATTCAAGCTAAAAATAGTTTTAATAACTTCAATGATACATTAACTTATTACGTATATGATGCTGATAATAAAATTTCAAATGCAGGTACTATCAGTTTAGTGAGTAGTAATACTACTGCTGGAGGTGGTAATAGTGGAGGCGGTGGTGGCAGCTTGGGAATTTTATCTTTAGCATCGTTACTTGGTTTAGCAGCTTATAGACGCTACCGTAAATAAACGATATAAAATAAAAAAGCCTCCAATTGGAGGCTTTTTTATAAGAAATGAAATCAAAATAATTGAGTGATTAGATTTCACCTATTTAATCACTAAACAATAAATTAGTGCTCTAAATACTTATTCATGTATTCTTCACGAATTGCTGTTCTTTCTTCACCATTCGCTTTAAGCATCCGCTCACGTAAGTCTTTTCGCTCTTGCGTACTCATTTTTTGCCATGCTTCACGCATTTTTTGTTTTTCAGCTTCAGGAAGTTGAGTAAACCAGTCCATACGTTGCTGTAAGTTGGTGCTTTGATTCGCTGGTAGCTCTTTTAAACTCTGGTAACGTTTAATGACTGCACGTTGCTCTTCTTCGGAAAGGGCATCCCATGTGTCATCCACTTGTGCATTGGCATCTTTAGAAAAAATCCAAAAGCGTTCAAAACCTGCAAAACTTGTCTGCAAGAAACTTAATGAACACAGGATAAGCGCTAACTTTTTAGCTGCCATGTTGTACTTTATCCTCACCCAACACCATTAACATCTCTAAATCTTCCACCATTTGTGGAGATAATTTAGGATTAACGATCACTTGATTTTGTGGCTTATCCACAATCTCGACTGAGTTAGGCAGAATAACAAAACCTGTAATTGCTGCGGCAAGTGCGAAACCAGTCATTTTCCAGACACTATAATAAGAGGCTGGTTTTTGTTGAATATGGTCAAGCACATGATTCATGACCACTGTTTTATTTTTATGGTGATCTGCCAAACTATCAAGTTTGGATGTCACCTTTTTAGTGAAATCATCATGATTCATCAGAACCTCCCAAGGGATTTAAATGTGCCAAGTATTCTCTAAGTCCCTGAATTGCTCGGTGATAATGGGTTTTCACACTACCTTCGGTACAGTTCATGATCTGAGCTGTTGTATGGGTGTCAAACCCTTCCCACGCACGTAACATAAATGCCTGTTGTTGACGAACAGGTAGTTTTTCAATTGCTTCCCGAATTTCCTCTATCGTTACTGCTTGATCGAGAAAATCTGCAGGATTAATAGCTTTTTCATCAACTACATCGATAACTTCGTCGTCGTCATTATCCAGACTAACTTTTTTGAAGAATGAAAATGGGTTTGCTCTACGAGCTTCTTTGCGGCGCCAATCTTGAAGTTTGTTATTCAAAATAGTGTAGAACAGGGGATACCATTCTTCAGTACTTTTATCGGCATAAGATTTGTGTAAAGCAATAAATGCTTCTTGAACCAAATCCATCGCAATACCTTGTTGACCTTGGGTAGCACTCTCCATCATTACCAAAGCACGACCAGTAACATCTTGCATGAAAACTTTCAGGCGTTGCTCAGCCGTGCTGGCATGAGCACTAGATGTTTCCGATCGAGACTTTTTCGGTGCTAAATCCATGGAGATGGAAAATCCTGTCATTGGACATACCCACCTTATCTTCAATATATCTCTCATATAACGTTGAAAAGAGGTGGGAGGTTGACAACAATCGGTTATTTTTTACTAGTGTAATTGATTTTTTTCACAAATATGTGCGATGTAAAATAAATTAACGTTTTATTGGCGTTGGCGAACCATCTCAAAAAAACAAATAGATCCTGCAATTGCCACGTTTAATGACTCTTGTCCACCCGGTTGAGGAATAGTCACTGATTGTGCGTGATCTAACGCGTAATCGCTTGCACCTTGACCTTCATTTCCTAAAATCCACACACACGGTTTAGATAGGTCTTTTGAGTAAAGACTGGTTGAGCGATGAGAGCTAGTAACAAAAACCGGGATTTGAAATTTTGGAAGGATATCTGTCAGCTGGAAGTTTTCAAAACAATGTAAGCTAAAATGAGCGCCCATACCTGCTCTTAAAACTCGTGGTGACCAAAGTGATGCAGAGCCTTGTGTGCAAATGATTTGTTTAATATTTGCTGCTGCTGCTGAACGTAGAAGTGTACCTACGTTACCCGGATCTTGAATATTTTCTAGAATTAAGGTGTCTACATTGTAGTCGATAGTTGATGCAGTTTTAGGTAAATCAATAATCGCTAAACAAGGTAAGCTTGTACCTAATGTGCTCAAATCTCTATATAAAACTTCACTAATAACAAAAATATGGCCTTGATGTAGCTCTGTTATTTTCTTTAAATCTTCGTGTTCTAATGCTTGTTCTGTCGTGAATAAAGAAAAAATCTTCTTTTGCTGTTGTAACCACGCCAAACAAAGATGTGTGCCTTCAAGAACGGTTTGTTGGTGCTTTTTTCGGGCGTTACTGAGTTCGATTAATCCACGCAAATGTTTAATTTTTGCATTGTCTTTTGATTCTAAAAAAATAACCGCCATAAGAAAATATCCAACAAAAGGGCACCATCATACTATGATGCCCTAAGTAATTAAAATTATTAGTGGTAGCTTGTTACGCGTTCAACTTCATTTTTAGAACCGATAATCACAGGTACACGTTGGTGAAGTTCTGTAGGTTCAATCTCTAGAATGCGTACACGGCCAGTAGTTGATGCACCACCTGCTTGTTCAATGAGCATACTCATTGGGTTCGCTTCATACATTAAACGTAAACGACCTGCTTTTTTCGGATCTTTTAAGTCGTATGGGTAAAGGAAAATACCACTACGACATAAAATACGGTGAATATCACCCACCATACATGCTACCCAGCGCATATTGAAATCTTTTTCACGAACAGATGTCTTGCCTGCGAGTAATTCATCAATATATTGTTTTACTGGTTGTTCCCAATGACGCTGGTTAGATGCATTAATAGCGAATTCTTGAGTGTCTGCTGGAACTTGTACATTCTCATTAGTAAGCAAGAAGGTTTGAGTTTCTGGATCTAAAGTAAAGAATGCTACGCCATTTCCTACAGTTAAAGCCATCATAGTTGATGGGCCATAAAGTACATAACCAGCAGCAACTTGCTGTGTACCAGCTTGCATGAAATCGTTTGCTTGTGTTACTGCATTTTTTGCAGGCAAAATAGAGAAAATCGTACCTACACACATATTGATATCAATATTGCTTGAGCCGTCTAATGGATCAAATAAAACGAGGTATTTACCATTTTCTTGTGCAGGTGTGAACTCATCAAGCTCTTCAGAAGCGAGACCGCCTACGTGCGGGTGTACTTTTAAAGCATCAATTAAGTAGTCATTCGAAATCACATCAAGTTTTTTCTGTGTTTCACCTTGAACATTTTCATTGCCAGCACTACCTAAAATACCAGCCAGAGCACCTTTTTGTAATGCTTGGTCGATTGTTTTACAGGTCGTGGCAATAGTATCGATGACTTGAGCCAACTCAGGTGTTAGATTCCCTTTTTGTTGTTGTAAAAATTGGGACAGAGTGAGGTTGGACATAAAAAAACGCTCCTGTGCTTCAAGCATCAAAATGAGTCAGATAAATACGTGGCATATTCTAGATGAGAATGTCACAAAATAAAAATTATCTTACTTTATTTGTGTTGGATTTATGCTTACAAGCCCCAATTAAAATGGTATGTTGATTGCATTACAAAGGATTGTATATTTTTAGGAGAATCGAAATGACAACAAAGAAGTTTGATGCGACCCCCACGGCAGGTGAACCAATCAATCTAGATGAAATTTCGAAAGAAAATGTTCAGGAAGCTTGGAAAGATTATGAGGCAAAACCTGAATATAAAGATTTTAATAAGCATGATTTGATTGAGTCCATGCAACATCCTGAAGAAGAAAAGAAATCTTCTTAAGAATAAAAAAACGCTCATAATAATATGAGCGTTTTTTTATGGATATCCCTTATTTTAATAAAGGAGGGACTGCTTCGTAATTAATCTCAACGCGGCGATTTTCTTTCCACGCTGATTCATCATGTCCCGCATTAACAGGAGCTTCTTTACCATAACTTACAGCTTCAAGTTGCTGTGGGTTTACACCATTGGTAATTAAATAGCTTTGTACAGCTTTAGCACGACGCTCACCTAAAGCCATGTTGTATTCACGTGTACCACGTTCATCTGTATGGCCTGTTAATGCAACTTTTGAATTTGCATTTGCGATAAGGAACTGAGCATGAGCTTGAAGTGTTTGGTAGTCTTCAGTAGATAAATCGCTGCTGTCATAATCAAAGTGAACAACGCGTTTAGCCAAAGCCGCTTTATTTGCTTCAGTTACACCTTTAGATGAAGCACCTGCCAAATTTTGAGCATTTAATGCAGCATCTTCACTTAAACCAGAAGTGTTTACCGTGCTTGGGTTTGTACCAGTCGTAGTCGTCGCTGCAGGTTTACGGCTAGCACAGCCTGTCATTACGAGTGCTACGCTAAGAAAGGGTAGAGCTAAATATTTGATTGATTTCATGATCATCTCCGTCAATGGAATTAAAAGTTATTTTGGTGCCCAGGCTGGTTCACGTACTTCACCTTGTTCGCTTGGTAAATTCATACGGAAACGTCCATCAGTAGACATAATAGACAACAAGCCACGGTTGCCTTCACGAGTTGCGTAGACCACCATTTGCCCATTTGGTGAGAAACTTGGTGATTCATCTAAACTAGTTGGGGTAAGAATATTGGTGATGCCAGTATTAATGTCTTGAATTGCAACTTTATAACTGCTGCCACTTGGGCGATGAACAAGTGCAATCTTTTTGCCATCTGCACTCAGAGTTCCACGTGCATTAAATGACCCTTTAAATGTCAAACGCTTTACTGAGCCATCAGCAAAGGTGTAACGATAAATTTGGGCAGAGCCACCCCGGTCAGAAGTGAAAATAAAGGATTTTCCATCTGGTGTATAACGTGCTTCGGTATCAATTGCCGAGTCATTTGTCATGCGTTTGACTTGGCGAGTTGATAAATCCATTTGATAGATTTCAGGGTTGCCATTCATAGATGCTGTAAACAGCATTGATTGGCCATCGGGTGAGAAACTTGGTGCGCCGTTTAAGCCTCTGAAACTAGTAAGAACTTCACGTGTTCCAGTTGATAAATCCTGTAAATAAATTGCTGGACGTTTAGTTTCAAAAGAAACATAAGCAATTTTTTTAGCATCTGGTGTCCATGCCGGAGAAAGAATTGGATCACGAGATGATAAAACGGTCTTTGGTTGTTCACCATCCGTATCTGCAATTTGTAGTGTATAACGCTCGGCAGGTGTTGCAGGGTTTCTTAGTACATATGCAATACGGCCACTAAAGTCACCTGGAATACCAGTAAGCGCTTGATAAATAGCATCACTTACCATATGGCCAGCCTGGCGTATGCGTGCAGCTGGTACATTTAAAAGTTCATTTAAAATGTATTGTTGCTTTTGTACATCATAAAGTTGGTAGTGAACTTCAAAACCTGTCGCTGTTTGTTTAATTTGACCCGTAACTACATATGGAATACCTGCGGCTTGCCAGTCAGAAGCTTGAATCTGGTTAATTGCAGCATTGGCAGGTAAGTTTTTAGATGAGCTTGTAAAGCGTCCAGAACGGTTTAAGTCTGTTTCAACAATAGGATAGAGCCCATTGTCGTTAGTAAATGGGACAATAGCAATTTTGGGTGCCTGATCTGGTGCTTTGGCAATTTCCAGATATAACTGGGCAAAAGCAGTTGTAGAAGCAATAGGGCTTAAGGCTGTGATCAGTGCTAAAGATAGCAGGTGTTTGCGGCTCGTATTCATAAGTTTAAAGTCATAGCAGGTATTTTTGTGACTGTTGATTTTGTAGCATAGTTACATGCCTTAAACTATTTAAAGCATGTAACTCTTTCAAAATTATTGCGCTCTAAATGTAGAGCTAACACTTCTTGCTTCACGTCTTGCATCTGGATCTGATGGCATAGGATAGGGCGCTGCGGCTTGAATTGCAGCTTTAATACTTGCGTCTAAAGCATCGTCACCACTTGAACGCGTGATCACAATAGAATTAACGCTTCCCGAATCCGACAGAGTAAAACGAACACCAACTGTTTTACCACTACTGCCAGTTGGGACATCCCAAGAGCGTCGAATTTTTTGCTCAAAATCGCGTCTAGCTGAAGAAGCAACCTTTTTAGCTTCAGCTTTCTTTTGAGCTGCCTCTTCTTGTGCTTTTTGAGCAGATGCAGCTTTTGCTTCAGCCTCCGCTTCAGCTTTGCGTTTAGCATCGTCAGCAGCTTTTTGCTGTTTGGCTTTGGCATCGGCCTCAGCTTTACGTTTAGCATCGTCAGCAGCTTTTTGTTTGGCTTTAGCATCAGCTTCAGCTTTGCGTTTAGCATCATCAGCTTTTTGCTGTTTGGCTTTTGCATCGGCTTCAGCTTTACGTTTAGCCTCGTCATTGGCTTTTTGTTGCTTAGCTTTTGCATCGGCCTCAGCTTTGCGTTTAGCTTCCTCAGCTTTTTGTTGCTTAGCTCTAGCGTCAGCTTCTGCTTTGCGTTTAGCCTCGTCAGCTTTTTGTTGCTTAGCTTTAGCATCGGCATCAGCTTTACGTTTAGCATCATCATTAGCTTTTTGTTGCT